>Ga0172370_10000816_pt1 | contig 48559 bp, 36 predicted proteins | sample LakKiv5m_FD_114538 | JGI IMG/M metagenome (GOLD analysis project Ga0172370, IMG submission 114538) | Freshwater microbial communities from Kabuno Bay, South-Kivu, Congo - kab_022012_11.5m | ecosystem: Environmental > Aquatic > Freshwater > Lake | place: Democratic Republic of the Congo...
TAGCGGAAATAGGACTGGGGCAATAAATAATCAAGTCTCCACAACAAACATTGGCGCGTTGAATCCCGCGGCGGCTTACTTCAGCGGTTATATCGACGATGTCCGCATATATAATAGAGCGCTGTCAGAAAATGAGATTAAGCAACTTTATAACATCGGCGCGGGGAGCAAACAGGCCGCCACGCCAAAAGGCATTCCTGGCCAGGGTCTGAACTCCGGCCTGGTCGGCCACTGGACTTTTGACGGCAAAGACATGATTTCAAATGTCAAAGACACAAGCGGAGTAAGTCCGGCGAATACGGGGTATTTGGTCGGGTTTACTTCAACAACGACGGTGGCGGGAAAGTTGGGGCAGGGATTGAGCTTTGATGGTATCAATGATTACATTAGCATAACTCAGAGCGCCTCTCTTCAGTTTGGCACTGGGTCTTTTTCGGTAAGCGCTTGGATACACTCTGCTTCTACTACTCAATCCAGCTCTCACATTGTCGCAAACAGATGGGGCACTCCATATTGGGATTTTGTTTCGTCACCAAATTCTTCAGCTATTCAATTTTCAATACAAGATGCCTCTAACAATAACGCTTATGTCAGAACACCTAATGGCACTGCACCAAATTATAAGTGGCATCATGTGGTTGGCGTCGTCGACAGAAGCACCCAGCAGATGTCAGTCTATGTAGATGGAACTAAATATACCAATGAGTCTCCAGACACATCCTCGGTTGGCAGTGTAAATAATGGAACTAATCTCGTTATGATAGGTCAGTCGCAGAATGTAGCATCCGGGTTTTTTCAGGGGAATATAGATGATGTTCATATGTATAATAGGGCATTATCGGCCACTGAAATTTTCCAGCTCTATAATCTTGGCCATTAATCCGCCGTGGATAACATCATGATGTTAAGTATATTGATTAGTAATATAATTCACTAGCACAAAGGATACTAACGCAATCTCTAATGTCCAAATCTCTGATTATATCAATATTCGCAGTCTTGATGATAATAGAGATGGTTACAAAACTCGTTTGTTAAGTTTTTTAAGATAATATTTGATAAACATCAAATGGCAGAATCCCTGATAGGTTGAGGTTTTCTTTTCCATAAATCGGTCAATCCGGCGATTGTTATTCAACCAATTAAAGCTCCTTTCAACTTTCCATCTCTGGTGGCAATACCGCCCTTCTCTAATTTCCACTCTGCTGATATTCTTTCGGTTGTTGCAGCGCCTGATTAAAACCGGAATAATCGTCCGCTGTTTTAGCTCTTGCCTTAGTTCGTCCGAGTCATAGCCTTTGTCCGCGCCTAATCTTCTAGGTCTTCTGATTTTACCGCCCACCGTAACTCGGTCAACTGTTTTTAAAGCCGGTTTCTGGTCGTGATGGTTGGCGCGGCAGCAGCTAAGAACTAAGGGATTACCGCTGGAATCTATGATAATGTTGCGTTTTAAGCCGTTTATCTGGTGTTTTCCCGAATAACCGCAGTGTCTTTTACCCCCTTTTTTGGCTTGACCACGCTGGCGTCAAGGTAAGCGTTCAGCCAATGCAACAGGTTGTTTTTTCAGCCTTTTCCTTTAATTCTTCAAAGATTTTTCTAAACTTGCCCGTCTTAACCCAGTTGATGAAGTATCGGTAGCAGGTAATATAAGAAACGCCGTAATCGTGGGGCAAATCACGCCAGCGGCAGCCGGTGGATAGCACATAAAGCATGCCATTAACGATTTCGTAGAGATTGGAGGGCGGTCGGCCGGTTTTTTCCGCCGCCGATTGATAATCGGCTCAAGCAGGGCAAACTGCTTTAAAGTCAAATCGGACGGATAGGGTTTTCTTTGATTTTTGTTTTGAGGTTGCATAAGGACATAAGTTAAGACTTATACCCTTATTTTACATCAAAACGAGTTTTGTAACCATCTCATAGTCTCCGGCTATTTTGTATTTACATTCACAATCTCTCCGACTCTCGTAAACATTTCTCAAGTCCAGACTGCCACTGTCTCTGATTTCAACAACGCTCTCGTTGCTCACTATACCTTTGACGACGGCACGGCGAACGATTCATCCGGCAACGGCAATAATGGCGCGGTGAATGGGGGGGGGTGCAACGCCGACAACTGGACAAATCGGGCAGGCGTTTGATTTTGACGGCATTAACGACAAGGTTACCTTATCGCACGCGACCGCTTTTGATTTGACCGATTTTACCTATTCGGTTTGGATTAAAAAGAGGACCGGTTCATCATGGCGGACGGTTATGGACATAAATAACGACGGGCAGTCGCTGGTTTTTTCAGGTGATACCCTTTACATCTACGGCCGTTGCGGCGCTCACGCGGTTACTTCGGTCGCTTCCGGCTCCGGCTGGCATCATCTCGCCTGGCGGGTTTCCGGCAGTAATTATTATGTCTATAAAGACGGAGCGCAGGTCGCGACCGGTTCCGGCTGCAGCGCCAGCGTTAACGGCAGCGCTTTTAATGTCGGCCACTGGATGAATTCTCAATGGCTAAACGCCTCGCTTGATGATTTGCGCGTTTATTCCCGCGCCCTGTCAGTTGAGGAAATTCAGCAATTATATAATATGGGCAGATAGGGAATAGAGATGAGAATAAAAGCATACTGGTTCGGCTGGCCGCCGGCGTCGGTTGCGGCATAAACAATGTTATGTTATTATATACATTATTGTATATGATGATGAATCATAAACTTTATGGTTAAAATAAATATAGCTAAGAATAGCCGTTTTTCTAAGTTAGCCGAATTAAATGAGATAATTTTTCATACCGGCGACGCGGCAAATTTATGGGGCATTAAAAACAGCCATACTTTAAATACGGCTCTGTCGCGCTATGCCGGGCAAGGATTGATCCACCGCCTGCATAAGGGGCTGTATTCGCTAAAAAAGATCAGCGACCTGGATCCATATTTGATCGGCTTGAAAGCCATGCACGGCTCGGCCTATGTTTCCTGCGAGTCGGTTTTGTTCGCCGCCGGCGCTATCAATCAGAAGCCCCAAGAGATTACGCTCGTTAGCTCGGTTTCGCGCCGATTCGCCGTCGCCGGAATTAACTTTCGCTCCAGGCGGCTTCAGGATAATTTTTTGCATAATGGCGCCGGCATTGAAATAAGGAATGGCGTGCGCTACGCCAGCCCGGAGCGGGCCGCGGCCGATCTGCTTTATTTTTATCCTAAAAAATATTTAGACTCGGCCGGCTCGTCTTTGATAGACATGGCCAAGGTTAAAAATATCGCTGACGCCGTGGGCTATGAAATTAAAATATAAACGATATGATTTTGCCAGATAAAAAAGACGCTTTCCATAAGGCCTGGCTATTTCGGGTCTTAGAGGCTATCGCCGACGATCCGCGCCTGGCCGAGGTTTTGTATTTTAAAGGCGGGACCTGCGCCGCCATGCTCGGGTGGCTCCCTAGATTTTCCGTTGATTTGGATTTTGATTATGCCGGTCCGGCCGGACCGTCCGCACTGGCGGAGATTCGTTCGCGCCTGGAGGCGGCTTTCGGCCGGTTGGGCTTGATCATTAAAGATTTCAGCCGGATAGGCATCCAATATTTTTTAAAATATCCGGAAAAGGGCGGCGATTTAACCGGCGAGCGCCTGTTAAGAAACACGCTTAAAGTGGATGTTGCTTTCCCCGCCTTTAAGTCCAGCCGGTATGAACCGCGGCGTTTTACGGAGATTGATCGCGTGCTTATCTGCCAAACCAAGGAAACCATGGTAGCGCATAAACTCGTTACCCCGCTTGATCGTTTTAAAAAGACGGGCGGTTTGGCGGGCAGAGATATTTTTGATATCCATCATTTTCTTTTGGCCGGATTCGCTTATGATCATCTGATTATAGGGGAGCGCCGCCGGCAGAGCCTCAAGGAGTTTTTTATTGAGCTAAGAGATTTTATTGAGCGGCGGATTACCGATAAAGTAATTACCGAAGATTTAAGCTCTTTATTGCCGCCGGCCGAATTTATCCGCGCCAGAAAAATTCTTAAGAGAGAAACGATTAGTTTGCTGGGCGATGAGATCGCGCGCTTAAGCCGGGATAAAAATTTAAGCCATAATTTATAATAAGCATATGAGGAATAGCCGGTTAACTATTAAGAGCGGTATTAAGCAAACGGCAATCGCCGCGATTATTATTCTGGCCGTCGGCGGCGCGGCCGTTTATTATGTCCGCGGCTTGTTAAAATTCGCCTCCGAATCGGCCGATTCGGAGGCGAATTTGGCCGGCCGGAGCGGCCAATCGGCCGATAAAACCGCCATCATCAGCGGCGCCTCCCCCGAAACAATCGCCGAGATCGCCAAGTATCAATTTACGGAAGAGTATACCAGTCCGGTTTACGGCTTTTCTTTTAAATATCCGAAAGATTTTACGGTGACGGCGGTCCCTGACGGCACGGGCGCGGAAGCGGTGCTGGTGCAAAATCCGGCTAAGAATATCGGCGTTCAAATCCTAATTACGAAAAACGACGAGCCGGATTCTGATATGACCGAGGCGGCCATCCGCCAGAACATCCCTGATTTAAAAATTTCTGATTTTCAAGAAGTTCTGATCGGCGCCGGCCGCAAAGGCCTGGCTTTTACGAGCGATAACGAAGCTTTCGGCGGCGCTTCGCGCGAGGTTTGGTTCATTTTCGGCGGCTACATCTATCAGATTAGTACTTATGCTGAAACAGATGAATTTTTGAAGGGGTTATTCGGTACTTGGCGGTTTAAGTAATAATTTTTAAAATTAATTTTGAATTAATGCGCTTTGTTTAAAAATTATATTAATTATATGTTGCAAAAAATCGTCCATTTTATAAAATACAATAATGCCGCGGTTATTATCCTGGCGGTTATTCTGATTTTGGGCGGAGGCGCGCTGGCGGCCGGGCCGGAAACAATCGGTGAAAAACAGACCAGAATTGAAGGGGTTGACAATGCCGCCTTGCTGGCGGCCGATTTGGCCAATTTCAGCATGGATTTTAAAATTGAGCGGATTGAAGCGGATGAAAAGTATTATTACGCGACTTACAGCTATCTTGATCTGGCGCTAGCGGACAGCGCCTGGCAGTATCAGCTGAATCAGCGCACGCAGAAGATCAGTAAAAAGATTAAAGAGGATCCGGGCGCTTATTTAGCCAAATTTTTAGCCAAGCATTATCAAGCCAGAACGCGGGAGCTTAAGCGGGAAAAGGCTCTGGCCGAGGCGCAGGGACCCGAGAAGCGGGTGGAAGTTATTGAATATAGCGGTTTAATCGGCCGGACGCTGGATTTAGCGGCCAAGGTTTTCCCCGGCTATGAGCCGGCGGTTAAACGCGAACTGCCGGCGCCGGAAAATTTCAATTTGCCGGTTATCGCCGATAGCGATGCCGTTCCGCCAGCCAGCGCAGCGGATGATTTGACGCGGGCGTATAATGATTATATGGCTGATCATCCGGATTTGTTTAACCCTTTGGACGATTCGTCCGGCGATTCTTCGGGCGATACGGCTTCGTCCACGCCGGAAGATAATTTGCCGCCGGATCAGATAGAAACAACCGATTCCACTCTGCCGGACGATGGCCAGACGCCGGACACAACGCTTGATTCGGCTTCAGGCGAGCCGGCAGCGGATGAGCCGGCCAGCGTGGAGATTATAGATTTGCCCGTATCGGAACCTGAACCGGCGCCGGCAGAGTAATAAAAATTAAAAATTTGCTTTTATGTTTATGCCCGAAGATTTTCAGCAGACCGTTGATTTAAGGGAAAAAATTGAGCGGCGCAAGATGGCCGCGGCGGTTAAGAATAAAGCCAATCCTCTGGATAAAATTTATAAGGAGGAAATGTTAAGCGGCCAAGCGGAGGATTGGCGGAAAATTGACCAACCGGAAATCGGCCGGCCGCGCGAGGGTCTGGTTAAGGTTATAGTTTTTATTGTTGCTGTTTTCGTGGTTAGCGCTACGGTCTATGCTTTATTTTTCAGGCAGAAAAGCGTCAAGCCGGAGGCGTTAAGCCGCGGCTGGTACGCGGTTAAGCTGGTTGACGGGGAAATTTTTTATGGCCAGATAGCTAACATTAAAGACGATCCGGTTTACATCGCCAATGTTTATTATAACTATGATCAGGCCAAGCAGACTGATGCCGCCAAGGATACGGCTAAAGTGATTGAAGAGACCGGCAATATCCGCCTGGTTAAGCGGGGCAAGGAGACCCATGGCCCGGACGGATCAATGAATGTGGTGCGCGCTCAAGTTCTTTATATGGAGCCGTTAAAATCCGAATCAAAGGTTTTACAGGCGATTTTGCAGTATGAGAAGTAGGGAATAGAGATGAGAGATTACCTGCCTGCCGGCAGGCAGGGAGAATAGAATAATGAATTTAATATTTATGTATAATATAAAAAAATTATCCAATGGTTTGGAAATTATCAGCGCGCCGCTACGGGGTACTAAGACGATAACGGCCCTAGTCGTGGCGGCCACCGGTTCAAAGTTTGAAACTAAGGAGCAGAGCGGTTTATCGCATTTTTTGGAGCACCTGTTTTTTAAGGGGACTAAGAAGCGCCCGACTACTCTAGCGATTTCGGCCGAGCTGGATAGAGCCGGCGGCGAATTTAACGCTTTCACCGGTAAAGAATACACCGGCTACTATGTTAAGGTGGCGGCCGGGGAATTAGAGCTGGCTCTAGACGTTTTAAGCGATATGCTCGAAAACTCAAAATTCGCGCCCGAAGAAGTCAAGCGTGAAAAAGGCGTGATTATTGAAGAGCTGAACATGTATCTTGATAATCCGCTTATCTACATAGAGGATTTATTTGAAGCTACTCTTTACGGCGATAGTCCGGCCGGCCGCGATACCATCGGCACTAAAGAAACTATCGCTAGCTTTAGCCGGCAGGATGTTTTAAATTATGTCTCCTCCCAATATAGCGCCGATAAAATGATTGTTTGTCTAGCCGGCCAGGTTGGCGCCAAGGAAGTTTCTTTGGCTAAAAAATATTTTTCTGAATTTTCCAGGAAGAATTATCGCGGCAAAGCGGCGGTTAATGATCAGCAAAATCGGCCGGCCCTGAAACTGCATTATAAAAAAACTGATCAGGCGCATCTATCTTTAGGCGTTCGCGCTCTACCCTTCGGCCATAAAGATGAATTAACCGCTAAAATTTTAGCCATTCTTTTAGGCGGAAGCATGAGTTCAAGGCTGTTCACTGAACTTAGGGAGCGCCGCGGTCTAGCTTATTACGTTAAAACTCATGATGAACCGTATACGGATTCCGGCTATTTAACGACTCAAGCCGGCGTGCCGATTGATAAGATAGACCAAGCCATAAAGATTATTTTAACCGAGTATAAGAAATTTGCTACTAGGCCGGTAGAGGCGGCGGAGCTTGATCGGGTTAAGCAATGTTTAATCGGCCGCGGCGCTTTGCAGCTGGAATCATCCGACGCGGTCGCTAACTGGTACGCCCGGCAGGCCATTCTCTTAAAAGAGCAGGGATCGGTCGGCCGGATTTTAACGCCGGAAAATTATTACGCGCTGATAAAAAGAATTAGCGCGCGCGATATCAGCCGTGCGGCCAAAGAAATTTTTGTGAACCGGCATTTGAATCTGGCCGTGATCGGCCCGTATCGGAGCGAAGAGCCGTTTAGGAAAATACTGAAACTATAATATTTTTTGATCCACGCAGGACAAGCAATTTCTAATTTTTAGATATGGATCCCCTGAAAAATTTAAATCCCGAGCAACTGGCGGCCGTTAAGCATAGCGACGGGCCGCTTTTAATCGTGGCCGGAGCCGGCACGGGCAAAACCACGGTCATCGCGGAGCGCGTTGCCTATTTGATTGAGCGGGGGCTGGCTAAGCCGGAAGAAATTTTAGCCCTGACTTTTACGGAAAAGGCGGCCGGCGAGATGGCTGACCGCGTGGAGGCGCTCTTGCCTTACGGCTATTTTGATTTATGGATTTCAACTTTCCATAGTTTCAGCGAGCGGATTTTAAAAGAGCATGGCTTAAATATCGGTTTGCCGATTGACTTTAAGCTGCTCAACGAGTTTGAGCAATGGGCTTTAGTCAAAAAAAATTTGGCTGAATTTGACCTGAATTATTATCGGCCACTAGGTAATCCGACTAAGTTTATCCATGCCCTGCTGAAGCATTTTTCCCGCGCCAAGGACGAAGATTTGAATTCGGAGCAATATTTGGCCTACGCCGGAGAATTGAGGCAGAATTTAGACGGTATGCTCGGGGGAGGAGATGAAATCGCCGGACAGGAAGCGGCGCGGATTAACGAGGTGGCTAATGCATACCATGTTTATCAGCAGCTCCTTTTAGATAATAACGCCCTGGATTTCGGTGATTTGATAAATTATTGCCTGAAGCTCTTCCGCCAGCGGCCGGCGATTTTAGAAGCCTATCGCCGGCAATTCAAATATATTCTATTGGATGAATTCCAGGATACCAACTGGTCGCAGTATGAGCTAATTAAAATTTTAGCCGCGCCGAATAACAATTTGACGGTTCTCGGCGACGATGACCAGGCGATTTTTCGCTTCCGCGGTGCTTCCATGAGCAATATTCTGCAGTTTAATAGGGATTATCCGGCGGCCAAGAAAATAATTTTAGTGAAGAATTACCGCTCGCGGCAGAATATTTTGGACTTGGCCTATGAGTTTATTAAGCAGAATAATCCTGACCGGCTGGAGTGGCAATTGGCCAAGTCGGAGGGGCTGAATAAAAAATTAACGGCCGAAACCCCGGGCGCGGGAGAAATCGGGGAGATTAGGGGAGCCGATTTGGCCGAGGAGGTCGGGTTGGTGGCCGATAAAATCATTGAATTGAAAAATAAAGATCGGGCCGCGAGCTGGAACGACTTCGCGATTTTGATCCGCGCCAACGATTCGGCCGATGTTTTTATTAACGAACTGGAGCGCCGCGGCCTGCCCTATATCTTCGGCGCCAGGCGCGGGCTCTACGCTAAGCCGGTGATTATGGAAGCGATCGCTTATTTTAAGCTGTTGGATAATTATCATGAGAGCGTGAGTTTGTGGCGGATTTTAAACCTGCCGGTCTATAGTTTCACCGGCGCGGAGCTGGCTGATTTTAATCAGGCGGCGCGGCGGAAAGCCTGGTCGCTTTTTGAGGTTTTGAGCCGCGCCGAGGCGCTTAAATTCAATGTTGAAACGTTAAAAAAAATCCAGCCGCTTCTGGCTTTAATTTCCAAGCATACGGCCTTGGCGAGGGACAAAGCGGTTAGCGAAGTCTTCTTGGCTTTTCTAAACGATAGCGGCTACCTTAAATATCTGACCGGCTTGGCCGCGCCGGAAAGCGCCGCGGCCGTTAACCTTCTAAATCAGTTTCTAAAGCGCCTTAAGGATTTTGAAGCGGCAAACGCCGATAAGAGCGTTAAGAGTTTTTTGGCCGAATTGAATTTAGAAATGGAAGCCGGCGAGGAGGGGGAGCTGCCGGCCGAGGAGGAAGCCGGTCCGGAAGCGATAAGAATTTTAACCGTGCACGGCGCTAAAGGGCTGGAATTTAAATATGTTTTTATCGTCAATTTAGTGGATAAACGTTTTCCCACGATTCTGCGGCGAGAGCCGATTAGTTTGCCGGACGCTTTAATAAAAGAAATTTTGCCGGAGGGCGACGCGCATTTAGCGGAAGAGCGCCGTTTATTCTATGTGGCCATGACGCGCGCCAAACTCGGTTTGTTTTTTTCCCTGGCGCGCGATTACGGCGGCGCGCGGGAGAAAAAACCGTCCCGATTTATAATGGAGCTGGGGCTAGAGAAAAAAGAAAAAGATCCGCCGGTTTCATTCGGAAGAAGCGGAATTTCACTTAAGTCGGCTGAAAAGGGAAAGAGCCGCGGGCCGGAGCCGGCGCCGTCTTCGGTTCGGGCCAAGCCGGCGCTGCCGGATTATTTTTCTTATTCCCAGCTGGCCGCGTATTCCAGCTGCCCCTATCAGTATCGCTTCGCCCATGTTTTAAAAATTCCGGTTTCCGGCAAAGAGCAATTTTCTTTTGGTAAAACCATGCACGCCACTTTGCAAAAGCTGTTTTTATTGTTAAACGAAAAGAAAGGTTTGGGGCAGGCTGATTTATTCGGCGCCGGTCATCCGTCCGCTACGGTTAAAGATGGCAATGTTACTTTTAAAGAAGCTTTAGAGCTTTATGAACAAAGCTGGATTGATGATTGGTATAAAGATAAGGCCAGCAAGGAGGAGCGTAAAAAACAGGGACGAGAGATTCTGAAAGTTTTTTATGAAAAATATAAAGATAGCTGGCCTGAGGTTTTATTTTTAGAAAAAGGTTTTAATTTGAAAATCGCGGATGGCGATAAGGCCTATACCGTGCGCGGCGTGATTGACCGGATTGATAGGGCCGACGCTGGTTTAAGATTAGTAGACTATAAAACCGGCCGAGCTAAGGATAAATTAACTTTTGAAGAAAAAGAGCAGCTATTTATTTATCAGCTGGCTGCGCAAGAATTATTTGAACAGCCGGTCAGTGGCCTGGTTTTTTATTATTTAGACAATAATAGTGAAATTAAATTTATTGGCGCGCCGGCCGAACTAGATAAGATGAAGCAAAAAATAATTTCTACTATTAACGAGATTGTCGGCGGTAAATTTCCGCCCCGCCCGGGCCGGCTTTGCGCTTGGTGCGACTATAATAGTATCTGTGAATTTAGGAAGTAATTTCTGGCTAAATTTGACAAAAAATATAAAATATGCCTATAATATATCATCTAACCATGCTCTTTTCATCGTATTTACACCCCCTCCTGCTATAAGCAGGCGCAACCAACCTGGGCGTTCCGGGTTAGTTCCGGAAAGGAACTCATCATGAAAAGTATCATTAACAGCGGCTTGCTACTCTGCGCCGCCTTGTTCATGCCGTGTCCAGTGATGGACACTTTCGCTCAATCCAAGCTGACGCTTGGCAACCTGGGCTACGCGATCACCAACGGTCAAATTGTGGTAATTGATTACAAGGCTCCTGACGACGTCGTTTTCTACGGCGCCGAAATCCCGAGTCAGATCGGCGGTTTGCCGGTAACCAGTATCGGAGATGATGCCTTCAGCTACTGCTATTTTTTGACGAATGTCGTCATCCCCGACAGTGTTACCAGTATCGGTCGCAGGGCCTTTCTCGGCTGTTGCTTTTTGAGTAGCCAGGTGATTACCGACAGCGTCACTAACCTAGATGACTCTAGTTTCGCTGGCTGTGAGGGTTTGACCGAAATGGTCATACCCGACAGCATTACCAGTATTGGTATGCAGGTGTTTAGCGGCTGTACCGGCCTGACAAACATCGTCATCCCCAATAGCGTCACCAACATCGGAGTTCAGGCCTTCGCTAATTGCAGCAGCCTGACCAGCGTTACGGTTCCGGACGAAGTTATTTGCGTTAGGGATCTAGCCTTTCATGGCTGCAGTAGTTTGACCGAGGTGGTAATTGGCAGCCATATTGGAACAATTGGTTGCGGTGCATTCGGTTTGTGCAACAACTTGGTCAGCGCCTACTTTAGGGGCAACGCGCCTAAAGCCCTAGACGATCTGTTCTGGGGGATTGACATGACCATTTATCACCTGGCCGGGAAAACCGGTTGGGAGGAAATCTCCTACGGTCATCCGGTGGCCATCTACGGGCCGCCGGCACAGATCGGCGTCGGCATACGAGACGGCCAATTTGGCTTCACAGTTGCCGGGGTGGAGAATTCCACCGTCGTGGTTGAGGCCTGCACGGATCAGGCAGCAGGCGTCTGGACAGCGCTCCAGACTAACACGATAATTGGCGGATCATTCTACTTCGCCGATTCTGACTGGGCTAATTACCCAAGTCGCTTCTATCGCCTCTGTTCGCCCTAGGGCGGACTCGACTGGGGAAGCATTTTCAGCCGACCGCGCGGTTTACGCGGCCGGTTTTTTTTGTAGTTAAACCGATTTATTCTATGGCTCTGCCGCCGAATGCCATATTCGGCGGCAGCCCCTTTATTGAAAAAGTTATTTTAAAATGATAAAATATAATTAGAAATCGCTTGTCCTGTTTTGGCGGGGAAAATTATTTATTATGCCGCTTCGCTTCTATCTTTTAGTTATGTCCATCATGACCGCCTTTTGCTGGCTGGTCTTCGGCTATGTCGTCTGGACAATCAATCCGGAGACGACCAACGCGGTCGGTTTCTGGCTTTTTTATTTGTCTTTATTTCTGGCTCTCTCGGGCGCGGCGGCCATGGTTGGATTTTTAATCAGGTTTGTCGCCCTGCGCCACGAGTTAGTCGTCAATACGGTTAAGATTGCTTTTCGCCAGTCGTTTTTATTCGCCGGTTTTATCGCGGCATCGCTATTTTTACTTTCCCGCGGCTTATTAACCGGCTGGAATTTAATGATTTTAATTATCGGCTTATCCATGCTGGAATTTTTTCTATTAAGCTACGGCCGCGGCAGGCAAGCCAAGTCGGCTGACGATGAAGATCTCTATATTAAGACGGATGAAATTAGCTGATAGACATTGATTTTAGGCATTTGTGATAAATGAAAAAATATTGTATAATAAAGATAGAAAACTCATCTTTTTCCCCATGCCAGAAAACCCACAAATTAATAGTCAAAATGATGATTTTGACGGCAGTCTTAAAATTAAGCCTCCGGCAAATCCATTAAGTAAAAACCAAAAGTTGGCAGTAGCCGGTTTGGCTGTTTTTGCTGTTTTAATTGTGATTTTATGGTCAGTGCAATTAAAAAATAATATCTATGGTCCATTAAATAGCCAGGTGCCAGGGACGAATGAACAGGCGCAGATAGACAATCAAACGGCCGCTGATCTGGCTTTAAAGAATAAGGACACGGACAACGACGGTTTGAATGATTATGATGAATTGAATATTTATAAAACTTCGCCCTATTTAGAAGATTCGGATGGCGACAAGATTAGGGACGGAGATGAAGTAAGTAAGGGGACTGACCCTAATTGCCCGGCCGGCCGAACTTGCGTTGCGACTGAACCAGTGGACAATAGCGCTAATCCGTCGGCGTCGTCAAACGATACTTTAAATAATTTATCAAATCAAAGCGCGGCTTTAAATAATTTGTTAAATCAAATGAATACGGCTAATCCGGCGACTGATTCAGGCGGAACCGGGGATTTAACCGCCGAGCAGAAGCAGGCGCTTCAGGGCATTGACGCGGCCAGTTTAAGGCAACTTCTCATCGAGGCGGGCATGGATAAAGCCGATTTGGATCAAATCAGCGATAGTGAATTAATGCAGAGTTTTAATGAAACCTTGCAATAATATGAATAATCATCAAAACGCTAAACCCAAGATTTTGCTCCGCGGCGTGCTTGTTATTTGTTTGGCTCTTTTTTTGGCTAGTTTTACTCCGGCGTTGGGCCAGTATGAAGGTTGGGACGAGGGAAGCATGGGGATTAGCGGCGGTGACAAGGTCCAAGTAGAAGCTCAATCGACAACCAAGGCCACTGCTGCTCTAAAGAAAAAGACGACGATAGATAAGATTAAAGACTGGTTCCGTGAGGACGCATGGAAAGAGCTTAAGAAATCCGGAGCTATAGCTTATAAGGCGGCTATAAAGAATTTTTTAAATTCTTTGGCCTACGACATGGCTTCTTATCTGGCCACTGGCGATAAAGGACAAGCACCTATGTTTCAAACTCAGGGTTGGGGCGGGTATTTACAGAATGCGGCGGATAACGCGGCCGGCACTTTTATTGAAGCGTTTGGCAGAGAAGGTTTGGGCGGTGTGAAATTTAACTTATGTAATCCGAATTTTGATGTTTTATTAAGAATAAACTTAGGCCTAGTGCAGTCGGTCAGGCCGAGAAAGCCGGTTTGTACCTTTAGCCAGATGACCAAGAATTGGGATAATGCCCTAAGAGACAAGGATTTTCTACCAAAGTTTCAGGATATGTTTAATCCTTGGTCAAACGATTTAGGCATTGCTCTAACCGTTCAAACCGGCATGGAAAGCGCGATCAGTAAAAAAGTTAATTCAGATATAAAAGATAGAGAGGAAGGCGAAGGTTTCAAAGCGGTAACAGACAGCATTAGCGGATATATTAAAACTCCAGCTAAATCAGTTTTGAATGCGTCTAATGTAACTTTTGAAAAATCAGCGGATAATGTTTTTGTTTATACTGGCGAGGTAGTGGCCGATAGCGTTGATATATTCATAAATACTTTGATGGGCAAGTTGATCCAGAAATGGCTGACTCAAGGATTATCAACCAAGATGCCGAGCTTAACCAATAAATTGGACAGCTTAACCAACCCTAACGCCCAGAATCAGTCAGAAGGCGCAGCTGGGGCTAAGGATCGGATGAAGACTATTGTTGAACCGAACTTTAAGGTCAGAGCCGATTATGATATCTTAGCCGAGTTGGTAGTTTGTCCGGATCCGAATAAGGCCGGGCCGACCGATTGCGTGATTGACGAGAAATTCCGGCAGGCCATAGAGAAAAAATTGACGGTCGGGCAGGCCTTAGAGCAGGGCTACTTAAACGGCAATGGTATTTTCGGTTTTACTTCGGACGGATTGGAGCCGAAATTTAACGAGGGTTATCCTTATCGATCAATGCTCATTTTAAGGAAGTATAGAATCATACCGGTGGGTTGGGAAGTGGCGGCGCAATATATTAAAGATTGCCAGAATAATACTGACCAGGTAAAATGTGGCGGTAAGAAAGTTGACGGTACCAAGAATTTAAGTGATTTGACCGCTTGCTTTAAAAACGGCGATCCCTGGTGCCAGGATTTAGTGGATCCGGACTGGGTTTTAAAGGCGCCGCAAAATTTCTGTAAGCGTGAAGGCGCGGGTTCGCAAATTATCTCCGAGCAGGTTACGGGTCAGGAGGCGGATTCGGCTTTAGCGGTCTTAAGGAACGACACTTATTGTGCGGATGAGCAGAGCTGTATTAAGGAAAAGGCGGATGGGTCATGCCAACTCTACGGCTACTGCACGGAAGAAAGAAGAAAATGGGATTTTAATGCTAGCTCTTGCGAGCCGCTTTACAATACCTGCCGGACTTTTAGCTCACCGACCGGCCAGACGGTTTCTTATCTGGAAAATAGTTTGGATTTCGGCGTTTGCGACGCTACGAGCGCCGGTTGCTTGGCTTATTGCCAAGATTATGATTTAGCTACTGATGAGTTTACCTGCACTAATAATAGCGATGACAAAATCAATTTGAACAAACAGACAGAGACTTGCGATACCACCAGCGAAGGCTGCCGCGCGCTGATTAGAACCAAGGATGGCTTGGGCGCCAATTTATTAGTTAACGGCGGCTTTGAAGAGGGAGCGGACGGCTGGAGTCTTTCTCCGGCAGCGGATTTCAGTATTGATACTAGCGAATTCCAGAGCGGCGGGCAATCGCTGAAAATCAGCCGTAGTGCGCTGGCGGACTATAGCTTCGCCCAGAAATTCGTCAGCGGCATAGAGCCGGAGGAGCGGATTACGGTTTCCTATTATGTTAAGACCAACCTGATAACCAGCGGACCGCATTACGGCGCCTGGTTGGTGATTTATCCCCGGAGCGGCAATGACGGCACCGGCAGAATTGTAGTGGATTCGGCAAGCAACAGAAGCTGGATGCAGGAATCGGTTTTAACGGAAACTTACCCGGGAGTGACCGATTGGCATAAAATAAGCTTTTCTTTTGTTACTCCGCCGGCTACGCGAAGTTTAGTGGTTGAACCAAGAATTCAAGGTCAGCCCGGCACGGCCTATTTTGATTCCATTAAAGTTGAGCGCGGCGCGGCCGCTACCGATTTTAGCGAATACGCTTCAGGCTACTCCCTGATTTATGAAAAATTGTTGCCGGATTATCTGGCCGACGGCGCGGACCACATTCAGGGAGCATGCTATGAACGGTCTCCCGATGGTTTTTACGGCTTAAAGAGCGGCGCGCCGGCCGAGTGCTTAAGCTACGCGCGCCGCTGTACGGCCGTTGAGGCCGGCTGTGAACTTTATACCGGCGTTAACCGGCAGGCGGAAATTCCGGCTAAAGCGGCTTCTAACGATTATTGTCCGGTTGAATGCGTCGGCTATAATACTTTTATCCAGAGCGAAACGTTTTTTGACTCCTCGCGCGACGCTTACTTTATTCCTAAGACGGCTAAATCTTGTTCAGCGGAAAGTCAGGGCTGCGATCAATTTACTAATTTGGATGAAGTAGCCAAGGGCGGCGAGGGCGTGGAATATTATACTTATTTAAAGCAGTGCATTAAGCCTGATGCCACTTGCGCCGAGTTTTATTCTTGGGAAGGTTCGGATGAATCAGGCTATCAGTTAAAAGTTGAGAGTCTAAAGGCCAGCGGCATCGGCTTAAATCAAGAGCCGGTTTTAACCGATGGCTCGGGTTCTTGTGAAGATATCTATAATTTGCCGCCCTCCGATCCGGCTTACAATCCGGATTGCCGGCAATTTTATAATCGCGCCGGCGGTATTTCTTATCATTTATCCAGCCGAACGATTAGTTGCACCGAAGACTGCCATCCTTATCGGCGCACGGAAAGGAATATTGTTCCCGATATCTCGGACAAGGGCGATTGTATTGACCTTGATGGCCAGTGGGATGAGGCAGGCGGGCAATGCATAATCTGCAAGGGCGGTGGAGTTTGGAGTCCGGCTAACAACGCCTGTCTTTATATGGCCGTACCAGGACAGGGAATAACCTGCTCGGCCGCGCAAAACGGCTGCCGCGAATATGTAGGCAACATCGGCAACAACGTCAGAGATATTTTCACCGATGATTTTTCCGCCGGCGTAGGCGCCTGGTTTAGAGACGCTGGGGTTAACGGTTCAAATATCGCGCCTTCAAGCGAATCAATTACTTTAGACGCGGATAACAAAGGGCATTCGCTGGAGGTTACCAACGCGGCTATACGCCCGGTCGGCAAGGCGGTTAATCAGGGATTGGATTATGTAATAAATTTTGTAGCTAAAGCCGCGGTCGGAAATTCAACTCTAACCTTTAGCTTAAGCAATGGTACGGACACCATGAATTTTTCTACGGCCAGCCTGACAACCGATTGGCAAATTTTTGAAGTCAGTCTATCAGGCTTAAATCATGAACCAAGCACGGATGAAATTTTGCGCCTAACTACAACCGGATCTATTTATATTGATAGCTTGACTTTAACCGAAATAACCGACCGCTATTATTTATTGAAAAATTCTTGGCAGACGCCGGCTTCCTGCGACGAAGATTTAGAAGGTGATCCAGCGCCGCTTTATATGCTTGGCTGTGATCAATATAAAGACCGGGACAACAAGACTCATAATTTGAAAAAATTCAGCCAGTTATGTTCCGAATCGGCCGTGGGCTGCGAATTGATGATTGACACGCGGAATTCCGGCGCGCCGGAGGCAAGCTATTATTTAGATGGTAATATCATGCCGACTGGCAGTACCTGCGCGCCCGGTCCGGCTAGCGATTGCGTGGTTGTGCCGGCCGACGATTTAATTTATGTAGTTTATGACCCGGAAAAACTCTGCGGCGCGGACGAAAAGGGTTGTCAGCGCCTGGGCAAGCCGTATCTATATGAAAATACGGCGCTTTACGGCGACGTTTATTTAAAGAATGATCCTGATCAATACGGGCAAATTCTTTGCGGCGAGGATGAAATTGGCTGTGAAATTTTCGCCTATGACCAGGGCGAGAAATATTTTAAAGACCCGGGCGACCAGGTCTGCGAGTACCGCCAGCAGAAGTTCGGCGAGGGCGTAAGCTACGATTGGTACAAGAAAAAGGTTAAACGGTGCGATGACGGTTTAGGTTCAGGGGAAATTAACGGCAAAATAGACGCTTCGGGCGATCCTTTAGCGCCAGCGGAAACAAATATTTGCTTATCGGATGCCGACTGTCCAATTATAACCGGCGCTAAACATTATTCGTGCATAACTGATAATAATGATTATAAGTGCCCGGCCTCTGATCTTAAAACTTTGGGTCCGGGCGGGGTCGGCGGACGAATTGTTCAGCCGGACAAGGATAATCGGGGCACGCCTGCCGCTCAAGACGATGTTAAGTGGGCGGGTTTATGTTCTGCCGAAAATTCGGGCTGTAGCGAATACCTTGATCCGGTTTCCGGCTTTAATAATAATCTGATATTTAACGGCAGTTTTCAGGTTTTAGCCAGCGCACCGTCTGATGGTTGGAAGGGCATTGGGCCGTCTTCCGGGCCGCCGTATAGTCAAAGCGTAACCTTAGAGCCTAACACGGTTTACCGCTTGGGGCGCTTAGAAAAGGACGGCCGTACGCCGGGCTATTTATCAATTGATTGCCCGCCCGTCGCCGCGCCCGATGGACTTTATGGAATTACCAGCGATAATACTCTGATCGGGCCGGTTAGCGCCACGTCAACGGACGCGAATTATAAAAACAGCAAGATTTTCTATTATAAAGCCGATGCCCCGGCCAACTGCGAGGTAAGGGCTGAAAATACAAATGGCGCCGTGGAATTAAAACGGGTGGCGATTGATTATCAGCTGGCGCAAAATCTTGATACTAAGACTTGCAACGGCGCGGTTAATACCGGCCAGGGCTGCGTTTTATTTAACGAAAGAAAGCAATCCGGTTCCGGTTTAGCCGCTCTAACCTGGGACGCTGACACCGGAAATATCAGCGGCAGCGTGGCTGACGCGGATAAAGATTCCAATATTATTATTAAGGTCGCGCCCGATCGCGTTTGCGATAAATGGCTGGCTTGCAAGAGCTATATTAAGGACGCTAAGGGCAATAATGTCTGCTTTGATGTCGGGCTTTGCGACGCGGTTGACGCTAATGGCAACTGCCAGAGTTTTGTTCCTTCGCCCAAGGAAAATCAAACCGTGGGTCCGGGCGCGGCCTGGATCAGCAACCTGTCCGGCTATTCTAAAGTCGGCATAGTTAACGGCAGTTTGCGCACCGACTATTATCCTTTCGGCGCCATGGAGCAAAAAGGCGAAGTGGCCGATTTCGCCAACGGCGGTTTTGAATATTATGGCTCCAATCTATATCCGATCGGCTGGAACTGGGGCAATCCGGCCGGAGCCTCCTGGAGCGCCAACATTTTTTCGGCGGTTAATAATCCGATCGCGGCGCAAAGCGAAGGCGTGGGTTATGCGAAGGAAGGCAAAGCTTTCTTGAAATTAGGCTCGTCTTACGCGGCCGTGAGCGAGCAGATTGACGTCATACGCGACACCGATTATATTATCACGGCTTATTTAAATACCAAGAACTTGAAGAGCGGGGAGGCCAGAATAGATGAGGCCAGAATAGATATTGTGGACAAGGATTATGAAGACGGCCGTTCGGCCATCGCCGGCGCGGGCGGAATTATTAAGCAGTCCATAGGCAATGACTGGAATTTCCAGATGGGTAAGTTTAATACCGGCGCCAATTCCCAGGTTAAGATAAAGCTTTATAGCTCAGCCGGCGGCGCGGCAGGTTCGGAAGGTAATTTCTATTATGATGATATAAAAATTCGTCCGGCCCTTGAATCTAAGTGCTTGGAAGCGGACGGAGATTGCAAAACTTCGCCATACAAAGCTTGGTACACGCCGCAATCCTGCCGCCTGTATCCGCAGTCGGATTCGCTGGCCTGCGATTATTACGAAGAATCGGGCATCAGGCAGAAGGGCTGGCTAGGCTATTGCTTAGAATACGACCGCCGGCCGGGCGATCCCGGAACCTGCCTGCTCTGGTATCCGATTGATAAGGTTAAGGGCGACGGCATAGAAGAAGGCGCCGGATATTCTGATAGAGTGCCGCTCTATTATACGATAGAAAGCGAAAGACAGTATAATTGCAGCACCGATATATTGGTCGGGGTTAAGAAGGGTGAAGAATATAGGACTCCGGCCATGTCCTGCCACTCTTTTAACGATGAGTGCGATTACGGACGCTACACGCTTTTTTTCAGCAACGGCCAATCAACGGCTTATAATTTTTCAAATTACGGCTATGCCGTAAGCTGCTCGAAAGGCGGAATTACCGCGACCTATAACGGCCTAAGTTCTAGAATATTTACGGATAGCGAGTATGATTGGTATTGCCCGGATAATTTTTATCCGGAGCTGATAAGAATTGACGGGGCCTGCGGCGCCGATTTAACCATTGATCCCGGGCCTCGCCGGAAATTCGAGCAATTTATCGCCAAAAAAATCGTCCAAGTGGTTACTCCCATGGGCAGCAATAAATATTGGAGCAGCCGAGTTTATAAAGGCAGCGATTATCATTATACATGCAACGCCGGCGCGCCGGACCATATCCTAACTTCATTAATTCCGTCTTCGCCCGGCTATGCTTTGGCCGTGGCCGGAGCCAGAGATTGCGATTATGGCTCGGATTTTTCGCCGTTCGGTTCGGTTGTTCCGCCTACGCCGTCGAGTAATCCTTATGATTGGGACAGCGGCGAACAAGAAGCCGGAATTCAGCCGTTATATTATACTCTGGATGAAAATGCAGCCAGAATCGGGCAGATACAAACCATTGACAGGGTAAAACGTTTGTTCGCGCAAAGTTACGGCGTTTGGGAATGGGATCAAGCCAGCCTGGCGACCGCCTCTTGCAGCGGCGGATCAAGACAGGGCCAGTCGTGCGAGTTGTCGCGGAACGACTGTCCCGGCGGCAGCTGCGGTCCGTTAACGGCAGCCGTTAATGTTTGCTCCGGCGATAATAATATTAATTGCGCGATATGCGGCGCGGGAGAGCTATGTGAAATTGGGGCGACTCAGCAGTCCAGATGCGGCGGCTTGGCGTCAGGCGACGGATGTTGCATGGGCGCGGCCGCGGCCGGCGTAACAAGCTGCAGCGGATTGTCATGCGATTTGGCAAATGGCGATTATAGATGCGGCGGCACCGGCGCCCTCTGCTGCCCGAGCGGGACAGCCTGCTTCGTCTGCGGCGATAAAACAATCATTTCCGGAGTGCCGGACGCTAATTGCGGGGCCAGCGGCTTGACCTGCGAATCAACGGCAGTGGTTAATGATTTTTACAGCTGCGGCGGCGTTGATGATTATAGTATGAGATGCTGCCAGGGCGGAGAAGGCGTTTGCAGAGAAGAGAATATAGAGGTCTGTTCCGGCGGCAGTGATAATGATGGAGGACTTTGTCCTAATGATCATTTTTGCGATGGCGGAGAATGCGTTAGCCAAACAATTTTAAGCGGAGTTAAGCGCTATGTTAAGGATACAACCGCGCCTGATCTTAATTGGGGTCCGCCGGACGCCGTTTGCCCCGGTACCGGCCGCCCGGATTACCCGAATGACTACTGCGCCATTCGACCGGTCGTATCCAGTATAAAAGTTAATTCAATGGAGAGCGACAATGTTATTTTAACCAAGAATGGCTTTATTAACCTTACTTTTAACACCAGGGTTGATTCTAACCAGCTGCCCATGGTGATGTACGGGATTGATTGGGGCGATGATACGGAAACCACGGTTACGGGCGTGGAGATGCGCGATAAGCCCAACCCGGATAATCCGGAAAGCGTTTATCATCTTTACAGTTATTGGGATCTTAAGGCTAAGTTTAATCAAGGTTTATTGCCGTTCGGTAGCAGCTGCAACACCGATGCCAGCGGCACGAATTATTGCCGTATTCAACCCGGCGTTCAGATTAAAGATAACTGGGGCTGGTGCAATGGTAGTATAGCAATAAATAATTGTAACAATAATTATAATTGGCAGCGGTTCCTCGGAGAAATAATAGTTGAAGAAAAATAAGGGAGATTATAAAGTTTTTTAGATTATTTTATGGCGCAGACCGGAACAATTAATGATTTAGATAGCAGTTTATTGATGGACAGGGACGAAGAAAGCCGGGCGGCCGGGGAGTTAAGGGAAGGCAGAAGGGGCGCCGCGGCCGCATCAGAGCAGTCGGAAGGCGGCGAACCTGGTTTAGCCGGCAAGCTCCAGTCTTTAAGGGAAGCGACTCGGGCGGCGCGGCAGGCCATGGATTTAAAGGCGGCGGCGAAAGAGAAACTCGCGACTATGGCGGCCGCGCCGGCTAAGCAGGGGTTAAATTATCTTTTAAAAGCGGCTTGGCTGAATCTAATAGACAGTTTCGGTTTAACCCTGATTTGGATAAATATTCATGTTTTTTTGCGCTGGAGCGTGAGCGACAAGTTGTTCTGCAAACTAGGCGAGGAGTGGCTGCCGAAAGAGGTAACGCGGGCTGGAGGAACTGAAGTGGCCGAAACAGCCAATAAAGGTATCGGCTTGTTAGAGATTATAGTTTTACTGATTTTGGACTTGATAATTTTAGCGGTTATTCTGGGAGTGTTGGCGCTCATTGTCATGATAGTCCAGTTTATGGAGAAGAGCTGGTGGGATAAGCTAAGCACCACCCTGGAAGCTTTTTGGGGAGCGGGTTGGGGAACGGTAAAAGCTTTGTACGATTTGTTTTCCGGGATAAAATTAAATTAAAATAAATGGCAGGCGGGAGGGATGAAAAAATAAAAAACAATTATGCTTTTATTGACAGCCAGAATGTAAATCTATCAGTCCGCGAGCAGGGCTGGGCGCTAGATTTCGGAAAGTTTAGAGTATATCTTAGAGATAAATATCAGATTAAAAAGACTTTTCTGTTTGTCGGTTTTGTACCGCATAATCAGGCACTTTACACCTCTCTACAGAAACAAGGCTATATTTTAGTGTTTAAGCCGACTTTGATTTTACCGGATAAAACCTGCAAAGGCAATGTTGATGCCGAACTGGTTTTACATACTATGATTGAGTATAATAATTATGACCAGGCGCTAATAGTTACCGGAGATGGAGATTTTTACTGCCTGGTGGAATATTTGATTAGACAGAATAAATTACTGAAGCTGATGATACCTAATCAGCATAAATTCTCCTCTTTGCTTAGGAAATTAAGGCAATTTATTATTTTCATGAATAATTTGCGAGACAGACTGGAGTATTACAGAAAATAAAAAAGAGGCATTGCCGCGAAGACGAAACTTAGCGGATTGGCCTCTCATCGTGATTCTAAATTAAGTATAGCAGATTATATTTCTATGTCAAGACCGAGTACGGCCAAGCGAAAAAATCCCGCCTTCGCCATTAGGCTATGGCGAGGCAAGCAGAAAATATTCCAGGCGATAGTTTTAGTTTCCATTATCGCGGTGTTTTTTGTTAATCTAACGCCAGCGATGGCGGCTGATAGCATATCTGGCGATATAAAAGGAATAGGAAATTTTGCATTGGCTGGAGCAGGATATGCCGTAGCGACAGTTTTAGGGTTAATTGCTTTAGCTTTAACTACTGTTATTGGCTTATTAATAACCGTAGTAGTCGCGGTTTTAATTACAGTGGCTCAATATAATAATATTATAAACGTGCCCACGGTTATTCAGGGCTGGGTGATTATTCGCGATTTATGCAACATGTCGTTTATTCTAATTTTATTGATTATCGCCTTTGCTACGATTTTAAGAATGGAAAATTTTAGCGCCAAGAAGATGCTACCTAAGTTGCTTCTCATGGCAATTTTAATAAATTTTTCGCGGACGATTTTCGGTTTATTGATTGATTTTTCACAAATAGTCATGCTGACTTTTGTTAATGCTTTCGCCGCGGGCGGCGGCTGGTTTATCCAAGCTTTTAACACTAACTGGTTGCTTTCAATGAGAACGCATGGGCAAACCTGGGGTGATTCCGCGGTTCAAACTTGGTCAACCGCAGTAGCCATTATAGCTGGCGTATTGGCCGCGATTATAACATTGATAATTCTGTCCGTGATGCTGGCGGTTCTAGTGGCTAGGATCGTCATGCTGTGGATTTACACGATTTTTTCCCCTTTAATTTTTTTGGGTTTTGCTTTTACCCCTTTACAAAAATACACAGGCAAGCTTTGGGAAGATTTTACCAAGCAATTAGTGGTTGGCCCGGTTTTGGCTTTTTTTATCTGGCTAGCATTGACTACGGCGCAGACGAGCACAGACATATTAAGCGGGAAAGCCAATGTGTCAGGTAGCGAGATTTGCGCTGGCGTTGGCGCTTTTTTCTGCGAGGGTAGGTTTCAGCAATTTATCATCGTCATCGGCCTCTTAATGGGCGGCCTGATGGTCGCCCAATCCATGGGCGGCGCGGCCGGCTCTATCGCCGGCAAGGGGTTGGATTGGGCGAAAGGCACCATCAGAGGAACCGGAAAGGGTGCTTTGATGGTTGGGGGCTGGGGAGCCAGAAAAATTAAATCCGGAAAACTGTCTGAAATATTTGCTCATAGGGAGGTTACACAAGAAAGAGACGCTGAGGGTAATTTAGTGGACGTTGTTAAATGGAGAGGCAAAGGTAAGATACCAGGTGTAAGCAAGGGTTTGGGCGGGCTAGCTTCTGCTTTATATGGCTTGGAGCTAAGACCAACCAGGATGGTCGAGGGGTTTAGAGAAGCTTTAAAACAAAAAGCTCACGATGAGGAGGGTGAGGCGACTGGTGCCTCAGCAGTGTCTTTAAAAAAGGGCGGATTTGGCGGTTTGATTAAAGGGCTAGGTGTTTCCAGAGATCTTGGCCAAGCTATTGCTGGCCCTGGCGGTTTTTTGTGGTATAAAGGTTTTAAACAAGCTTTCGAGGCGACAGTTTTAGGAGGACCCGGAGGAAGAGATAAGATTCAAAAAGAAATAGAAAAAAAGAAAGCTGAAGAAGTGGTAAGAAGAAGAGCCACTAGAGTTGAATTACGCGAAAAAGAAGATCAATTAGCCGTTGAAGTACCACAAATGCGGCAAAACCTTAAGGATATTGAACAAAATATATTAAATGCGAATAGGAGCGGTAATCATACTGAGGCAGCAAGATTGAGCAATGTTTATATGCAAGAAACCGAAAAATTAAATAAGGTAATGGCCGATTTAACTGCAATGCAACGTAATGTTGCTTTAGACGCAGCTCAAGAAGAGCAAGAATTAAAAGAGCGTAGTAAATATAGTAAAGAAATTGCGAGACTTGAAAGGATGGCCCAATCGAGAGGTCCGATTCAGACTTTTTATGCTGATCGCGAGCATGATAAGCTATTAAGCGAAGCCAAGAATACTTTAGGCGATAATGATAATGCCGAGTATTTAGTAGATGCGTTTAAAAATGCTTTAAGAACAGGTAATAAAGAAGTTGCTCAGGCGATCATACTTCACGCTACTTCAGTGGGGCATTTAAATGAAATAATAAATGGTTATAAAAGTAAAAGAGATGTTTATGATGAAAAGGGTAATCTTTTAGTCAGAAAAGGTCAAGCTTTGCCAGCCGGTGGGTATGGTCTCAAAGAAGTAATAAGACAAGCCTTAATAGAAGATTTGAATATTGATGAACAAACGGCTTATGCAACGCAAAGCGAAGCTAGTACTATCGCGAAAGCGATCAAGCATACGGCCATGACCGAATCAATAGGAACTAGAAACGGAATGTTATATCAACGGAATATTGAGGGTCCAGATGGTCAACAAGCGATAGCTCGAGGTGAGGCCAGAAAGGTTGATGCAGAAAGGTATAGTAGAGATTATAATCGGCTTGCTTACGGCGACGAGTTTGATACGCCGAGTGGAAGAATATTTAGATTCAGCAAGTTAGGATTGGATACCATTACCGAAAATGCGGGTTCTATTGAAGAAGAGCTTGGCAGAAAGAGATTTAATAAAAATGCGGCCATGAAGTTTACTGATGACGCGGAAACTTTACGCGCCTGGGCTAAGAAATTGCACGATGAAGGTATGAGTTATACTGTCTATGATCCTAAAACTGGAAAAGCTACTTCTAAAGATTATGTGGAACTTGTTAGGCTATTGTTAGATTACGGCCAGGATGTAGCTAACGCCCAGAAACAGGAAGCGAGTGGCGGCGGCAGTAATATTAAAGACTGGCAAAGAGAGATTCTTGGTCAACAAAAAAGACCGATTTAATTTATGTTTACCGAAAGACAATTAACAGACAAAAGATTTCTAGAGGAGCTTAGAGCGGAAGCTCAAGATATCATGAGCGAGGACAGATTTCGCGAGGCTTATGATTTGAGCAAATTTTTAAGTAATTCTCTGGATAGCGTTAAGAATTTTAAAGTTAGAAACTATAATCTATATGTAGAGTATCAGGAATTAATTAGCCGGTTAAGATGGGTTGGTTTACCAATTATGACCCAGGAGATGGTTGCAAATATGTTTCAGCATAATTTTATGTCAGTTTTTGAGATTCCCGACTATGATATCCGCGCTAAGCTCAAAACCGTTTTACTGGGGATTGTGATTTTGGATGATCGCGACAAATTTAAAAAATCGCTTAGGGACGCTTTGCGAAAGAATGAGGAAAAGCTAACCAGCCAAAAATTGGTGATTGATAATCTAAAAGCGGATCCAACCGTAGGTAATTGGCTGGCGGATTATAATAGAGCTCTAGGCACGGGGCAAGTTGAAGGGCTGGCTAGAACCGAATACTTAGTTAATAGTAAGAATATTAAAAATCTGAACGAAGAGGAGAAGAAGAGAGTTAGATTTTTATTTGACTTATATGAAAGGTTAAAATTATCTTCGCAAACTTTTGAGGGTCTGGAGAATGAAATACCGCTAGATGAAGAAGGGGCTAAGGGTGTTATTAAAGAAGGCGTTTTCGAGTCGTATACAACAACTGATAGACAAAAACAAATTATGCAGATGGCGGAAGATTTTTTAAGAGAACGCAGAAAAATTTACGGCAAGAAGCCGTCGCCGCTAATTAAGAGTGAAGTTAAAAAATCGCTAACAAGGCAGGCAAGCGAAGCGGAGAAAAATCTAGCCGAACTCCGCGAGCTGGCCGCGACCTTTCCGCCCGGCTCTTTGGAAAGAAAAGCGGTGGAGGAGGAGATGGAGCGCGTAACTCGCAACTCATAACTCGTAACTCAAATGCAAACGCGGATTAGGGCGTAATTTAAAAATGAACTTATCACAGTTTGTGATAGGTAAAAAAAGTTTAATAAATAAAAATTGATATGCAGCAAATTGAAATAATTGACGATAAAATAGTAGAAAATAAGATTTTGCCAATTCGCGGATAAAAAGTGATGATTGATCGTGATTTGGCGGCTCTTTATGGTGTCCCAACAAGCAGATTGAACGAGCAAGTAAAAAGAAATATCAAGCGATTCCCCGTTGACTTTATGTTCCAGCTAACGAAGACAGAAGCAGATGTTTTGATGTCGCAATTTGCGATATCAAACAATAAAAATAGCAAAAGTAAGCTAAATAAGATGTTGCAAAATGCGACATCAAAGCGGGGCGGTACTAGAAAATTGCCTTATGTTTTTACTGAGCAAGGGGTGGCGATGTTGTCCAGCGTTTTAAATAGTGAGAAAGCGATTTTAGTTAATATCGCGATAATGCGAACCTTTGTAAATATTAGAAAATTTGTTTCCAGCTATGAGGGGCTAACCATAAAAATAGCTGAATTGGAGAAAAAATATGATAAAAAGATTGGTAGAGTTTTTGAAATATTAGACAGACTAACTAAAACAGAAGACAAAAATAAGTTGGAAATAGGATTTAAGGGGTAAAAATAGCGAGCTGGCCGCGACCTTCCCGTCCGGAAGCTTAGAAAGGAAAGTGGTGGAGGAGGAGATTAAGAGAATAGAGAACAGAGATCAGAGATGAGAATGAAGGTCAAAGGGAAAGTAATTTAATATATTTAAGGAGGGGTATGTTAAATATAATACCAGTAGAGAAAATTGAAAATAAAATATTGTTGATGCGAGGTCTAAAAGTCATGCTGGATCGGGATCTGGCCGAGCTTTATGGTGTGGAGACGAGGGTTCTAAATCAGGCGGTTAAAAGGAATAAAGAAAGATTTCCCGATGATTTTATGTTTCAGTTAACTAGGATGGAAACGGAATCTTTGGTATCACAAAATGTGATACCTTTGAAGTCACAAATTGTGACCTCAAATGGAAAAAATAGCGAAAATAAGAGAGAATTTTTAAGATCACAAATTGTGATCTTAAAAGAAGAGGATAGAAGAGGCTTGCATGTTAAATTTTTACCGTATGTATTTACAGAACAGGGTGTAGCTATGCTGTCCTCAATTTTAAAAAGTAAGCGAGCGATTGCCATGAATATAATTATCATGCGGGCGTTTGTTAAAATCAGGAATTTAATTTATTCTTATAAAGATTTGGCGGAGAAAGTAGAAAAGATGGATAAACAAATTGGTAGAATTTTTAAAGTTTTAGATGGGTTGACCAAGGATAAAAATGAAGATAAAAGAAGGATAGAAATCGGTTTTAAAGAGTAAAAACAATTATGCCAAATAAATTTAGTAATATTTTAGTCTGCGGTTCCATAGTATATGACAGAATCATGAATTTCCCGGGTAGGTTTTCCGACCATATTTTACCGGACAAAATTCATATTTTAAACGTGTCGTTTACTTTAAATCGTTTAGCGGAGAGTTTCGGCGGTACGGGCGGCAACATCGCCTACAATCTGGCGCTCTTAGGCGAGCGGCCCAAGCTCTTCGGCGCGGCCGGAGCGGATTTTGAAAAATACGCGGATTGGCTGAAAAGCAACCAAGTGGACATTAAGAATGTGAAAATTGCCGATAATGAGTTGACGGCCAGCGCCTATATTATGACCGACAGGGGCGATAATCAGATTACCGGATTTTACGGCGGGCCTAAGAATAAACTTTCTCTTAAGCTGAAAACCGGCGCGGGCAATAATAGTTTAGCCATCATTTCTCCGGACGCAGTTGCCAGAATGGTAGAATATGTTAAAATATTCAAACGCTCTAAAATACCTTATATTTTTGACCCGGGACAGCAGATTACCAGCCTAAATCCCAAAGGATTGAATTTAGCCGTTAAGTCGGCTAAAGTTTTAATCGGCAACGATTATGAGGTTGAACTGATTTTAAAGAAACTGAACTTAAAGAAGCAAGCGCTCACGAAGCTAGTGGAAATTTTAATAATTACTAAGGGAGAAAAAGGCTCGGAAATTTACAGCCAAAACAAAAAGATAATTATACCGGCGGCTAAACCTAGGGTCGTTTTAGACCCAACTGGCGCCGGTGATGCTTACCGCGCCGGATTTATCAAGGGATTAGTTATGGGCTGGGATCTGGAAAGGTGCGGCAGACTAGGAGCAGTGACAGCGGTGTATACGGTGGAAAAATACGGCACGCAGACGCATAAGTTTAACTGGTCTGAACTAGCTAAGCGATACCGAGCTAATTTCCATGAGAATTTATAATTTATAAATAAAGGAAAAGATCATTATGAAGTATGACATCAGAAACGAAAAGCTGGCTCAAGCGGGCAAGAAAAGAATTGAATGGGCGGCTAAAGACATGCCGGTTTTAAATTTATTAAAAGAGAGGTTTCAAAAAGAAAAAACCTTAAAGGGCACGAAGCTGGCGGCTTGTTTGCATGTTACGGCCGAAACCGCTAACTTAATGCGTACGCTAAAGGCGGGCGGCGCGGAAGTTCTGCTTTGTGCTTCCAATCCTTTATCTACCCAGGATGATGTAGCCGCCGCTTTGGTTAAAGAATATGGCATTAATGTTTTTGCTATTCATGGTGAGACTAGAAACGTATATTACAATCATCTTCAGGTCGCTTTGGCTTTTAGACCGGATATAACTATGGATGATGGCGCTGATCTTCTGTCGCTTTTGCATACAAAATATAAAAATCAAGCTAGAGAGGTCCTGGGATCGATGGAAGAAACCACTACCGGCGTTATTAGATTAAGGGCGTTGGAAAAAGACGGCAAGTTAGCCGTACCGATTATCGCCGTCAATGACGCTAAAACCAAGAATATGTTTGATAACCGTTACGGTACCGGCCAATCCACGATTGACGGCATTATTCGCGCTACGGATATTTTAATTGCCGGCAAAAATGTAGTAGTGGCCGGTTACGGCTGGTGCGGTCGAGGCTTCGCTGCGCGCGCCCGCGGTATGGGCGCCAAGGTTATTGTTACCGAGATAGATAAGATTAAAGCGCTAGAGGCGGCCATGGACGGTTTTCAGGTTATGCCCATGAAAGAGGCGTGCCGAGTCGGCGATTTATTTTGCACCCTGACCGGCGATAAGCATGTTATTCGAGGCGAGCATTTTAAATTAATGAAGTCTGGCGCCATGGTGGCCAATTCCGGGCATTTTGATGTGGAAATAAACGTTAAGGAGCTTAAGAAGATGTCTACTAAGGTAAATAAGAACGTTAGAAATAATGTAGATGAATATATAGTTGGCAAGAAGAGCATTTATTTGTTGGCTGAAGGCAGATTGGTTAATTTAGCCGCGGCTGAAGGGCACCCGGCGTCGGTAATGGACATGAGCTTCGCCACCCAGGCCTTGGCCGCGGAATATGTAGCTAAAAATCATAAAAAATTAGATAAGAAAGTTTATAATGTCTCGGCGGAAATTGAGAATTGGGTGGCAGCCTTAAAATTGGCGTCAATGGGCATCAGTATTGATAAACTAACGGCCGAGCAGAAGAAATATTTAAGTTCCTGGGACGCCGGCACCTAGTAAAATTAAAAAATTTAAATAATTATTTATTAATCTTTGTCATTTTTGACGACCCGCTAAGGAGGCGGTAGGAGAGATTTGTAATAAATGATTTAGTTATGTATTACAGGTCTTTCGCTTCGCTCGAGATGACAAGCCAACATTATGTTAGAAAAAAACGTGAGGTTAATTACTTCGGAATCAGTAACCGAAGGGCATCCTGATAAGGTTTGCGACCAAATCAGCGATGGCATTTATGACGCTATGCTAAGGGTAGACCCGATGAGCCGCTCGGCGGTGGAAACTTTCTGCACTACCGGTTTAGTAGTGGTGGGTGGGGAAGTTACGACCAAGGCTTATGTTAATGTTGATAAAATCGTGCGCGAAGTTTTACGGGACATCGGCTACGACAAGCAAGAATACGGTTTTTGCTCGACCGATGTCGGCGTGATGGTTTCTATTCATGAACAGAGCCCGGATATCGCCCAGGGCGTTGACGAGGGCAAGGGCGAATTTAAGGAGCAGGGAGCCGGCGATCAGGGGCTAATGATTGGTTATGCTACCAACGAGACAAAGGAACTTATGCCTTTACCAATCGTTTTGGCGCACAAGCTGACCGCTAAGTTAGCGCAGGTTAGGAAGAACGGCTTATTGCCTTATCTAAGGCCGGACGGCAAGAGCCAGGTCACGATTGAATATCATGGCGATAAAGCCGTTAGGGCAGAAACCGTAGTTATCGCCGCGCATCATAGCGATAAGGTAAGCTTAAGCAAGCTAAGAGCTGATATTAAGGCTAAGGTAATCAAACCGGTTATGGGAAAATTGCTTGATAAGAAGACTAAATATTTTATAAACGCCACCGGTAAGTTTATTCTAGGCGGACCGTCAGCTGATACGGGTTTAACCGGACGTAAAATTATCGTTGATACTTACGGTGGAGTCGTACCGCATGGCGGCGGCGCTTTTTCCGGTAAAGATTTGACTAAAGTGGATAGGAGCGGCGCTTATATGGCTAGGTATGTATCTAAGAATGTCGTAGCCGCCGGCTTAGCCGACAGATGTTTATTGCAGGTAGCTTATGCCATCGGCGTGGCCAAGCCAGTCGGCATTTATATTGATACCTACGGCACTAACAAAATATCAGAAGCCAAGATTTTAGAATTGATCAATAAGCATTTTGACTTCCGACCCAAGAGAATTATTGATACGCTTCATTTAAGGAGGCCAATTTATCGGAAAACCGCGGCCTACGGCCATTTCGGCCGAGCCGGTAAAGATTTTACCTGGGAGGCGACTGACAAGGCGAAATTGCTAAAAAGAGAAGCCAAAATATAAACTGTAAATTTTATTGTAAATTATGCAAAAACTTTGGAGGCTAGATAAGCAATGGCTAGGGGGCGCTTTAGCTATCATGCTGGCTGCTTTGTTATGGAGCCTGGATGGTGTTTTCATTAGGCCTCAGTTATATATTCTGCCGGCTGGTTTAGTGGTTTTTTTAGAGCATCTTTTAGGTTTTATAGTTTTAAGCCCTTTCATATTTTTTGATTGGTCCAGGATAAAATTACTAAGGAGAAAAGATTGGCTAGCCGTCGGCTGGGTTTGTTTTTTCGGCGGCGCTCTGGGCACAATTATGATTACTAAGGCTTTCTTCGCCGCCATAGACGGCCAGGTGACTTTTGCTACCGTAGTGCTCTTGCAAAAATTACAGCCGATCTTCGCCCTGATTATGGCTAGGTTAATTTTGGGCGAGAGACTTAGGAAATCATTTTACGCTTGGGCGCTCTTAGCGGTGTTAGCGGCTTATTTTCTGGCTTTCGGTAAAACAGGTTTAGGGGAAATAAATTTGTGGCATAGCGCCGCCTTCTACGCTTTTCTAGCCGCTTTTGCCTTCGGCTCATCAACCGTTTTCGGCAAACGAATTGTTAATCACTTGGATTTTAAATCCACGGCCGCCCTGCGTTTTGGTCTGACCGCCTTGTTGGTTTTAGTCTATATCTTATTTACCGGCGATCTGTTTAAAATCGGCCATTTAACCAGCGCGCATTGGGGCTATCTGGTTTTAATCGTTTTTACCAGCGGCGCCGCGGCCATGTTCATTTATTATTATGGCTTAAAAAAAGTTACGGCCTCGGCTTCTACCATTTTAGAATTATTCTGGCCGTTTTCCGCCGTGGTTCTTGATTATTTTATTAATCATAATATATTGAGTCCGCTGCAGATTATCGCCAGTTTATTTTTACTATTAGCTTTTTTTAGGATTGCGGCCGCTGAATCAGCTCCCAAGTTTGAATTTATGGCTAAAATTAGAAACGGAAGCGGCCGCGGCGCTAAACTGGGTTTTCCTACTATTAACTTAGACAAAGCTAAAATAGATATTAATTACGGCATTTATTTAGTGGAAAGCCAAATACATGGTAAAATATATAGAGGGCTTTTACATTTCGGCCAGAAAGAGACTTTCGGGGAGCCGGAATCTTTAGAATTATATATTAAAGATCAGATTACGGATTTGCCGGCCGAGATTAGTGTAAAAGAAATAAAAAAGATAAGAGAAGTAAAAAAGTTTGCCGACGCTGAAGAATTAAAGAAACAGATGGAGCTGGATTTAGCAGCATTGAATAATGAAGGCTAAAAATTTAAAATTCGTAATTTTTCAATTCCCATGCTTGGTTATCTCAAAAAATTTAATAGTTTGCCGGATGAATTGAAGAAAAAAGTTTCGAGCTCGACGGCCATGGCAGTGATTGCCGGGCTAGAGAGAAAATATCAGCTGCCGTTAGCTTCTTTGATCATGAGAGTGATGGTGCGCGAGATCGCCATAACTGATTTGGCGTCCTTTTTAGTTAAAGAAAATTTAACCTCGGATGCCGCCGAGCGGTTAGCCAAGGAATTAAAAGAGAAGATATTTTTTTCTGTGGAAGATTATTTATCACCATCGGCGCGGCCGGCCGCGCCAGAACGAAAAATCAATCAACCGGCTGCTCAAGCCGTTTTATCCGAGCGCAGAGAGGAGCCGAGAGAGGCGCCTCAAATCAGGATTCAAGAATCGGTTCTGGATGAAAGAGAGCCGACGGTTAGAGGCGCTAGTTTTTTCTTTTCCCCTGAAGATGAAAAAGAGATCAGGGATTTGGCTAATAAAGTGAATTTGGCAGAGCAAGCCGGAGCGGCATCTAGCCAACCGAGCCAGACCGTTGAAGACAAACTGGCAGAGATAATTAATCGTACACAGATTAACTTCGGTTCGGCTGATTTAGCCGGTCGTTTCAAGCAAATTTTAAAAACTTATTTACGCGGCATCAGAAATCGGTTAGAAACAGAATTAACTTTAGTTAAGCCGTTCGCTAGCGGCGGCCTTAGTTTTGATGAAGATTCGGCCAGGAAAGTTATGATTATAGCCGATAAGGTTCTAAGCGGTCAGTCAGATTCATCCGCCGGCTCTGCCAAGGAGATTATTAAACTGCCCCCGCGGATAAAATTTGATGAATTGGAAAAGATTGAGGAGAGCAAATCTCTTGAAGATAGAGATGTGCCCTATGATTTCTCCAAACTGGCTAAGATTAAAAAGGTTTCTGGTCCGGTTAATTTATCATCAGAAGATATTAGCCATGAGCTAGCCCCTCTGACCCCGGCCGTAGTCTCATCTAAATCGCAACCCACCCCTTCCTTGCAAAAGAAAGAGCCGTCTCGTCCGGTTAAAAATATGTTTAATGCTAAGTCGCCGGCTCCGCTAAAAAAAACTCCGCCGGTTGAGCCGTCCAGTCCGGCGACAGCCGAGATTAGCCAGATGCCGCTGATTAAGCGCCGTTTTGAAGCGGAAAACTTAAGCCAGAATCAAAAAGCTAAGGTGGAAGACGTTAAATATGTACCGCGAGTGATGAGCCCGTTGGATGAATTAAAATATTTGGATTTGATTAATTTTCGCCGGCTGGATAAAGATCCTTCGCTAGCGGTTAATAAGATTAAAAATAAAATAAGTTTATTGGAGGAAGAAGGCTATGGCAAGAGGCTGGAAGCCATAAAATTATGGCGTTCTAGTCCGCTTAATAGGTTGTATTTGGAAATCGGCCATTTAAGCATTAGCGAAAATAAGCCAGTTGATGTTATAATAAAAGAAAGAATAAGCCAGGCCGGTGATTATTTAACCGCGGCTGAATTTCAGGCAATTATGGATTTAAATAAGAGTTTGCGTTTTTAAAGAACTGAAATAGCATTTTGTTTTTGATTCTTTAATCTGTTCCCTTATGCAGCAGTTCGTAGTGCCACAATTTATTGATGTTGAAGATAAAATCATCGGCCCTATTACCACTAGGCAGTTTATTATCTTATTAGCCGGCGCTTTTATTATAGGAATTTCCTATAAGATTTTTGATTTTTCTCTGTTTATTACCGTGGGCTTATTGACTTTTGCTCTATCCGGAGTTTTCGCCTTTTTGAGGATAAACGGCCGGCCCTTCCATTACTTTATTTTAAACTTATGGCAAACTTTAAAACGGCCGAAATTAAGAATTTGGTATTATGTTATTAGCAAGGATAATTATCGGGATGATAAAGAAAATTTCGTTGTCCCGGCCGCCCGTTTGCCGGAGAAGCATTATACGGCTTCTCGCTTAGCCGAATTGTCATTGATTGTGGATACTAAGGGAGCTTATCGCGGTGAAGACTTAACCGGCCAGGTTAAAGTAGAACGATAATAGATATTAAATATTAGCATCATGCCGAATAAATTAGCCAGAAACAAAATAACCGTATCAACTCAGCAATATTTGGATATTGCCGAATTTCGCGAAGACACCATTATCATGCGTGATGGGACTTTGCGTACAGTTTTATTAGCGGCCAGTATTAATTTTGCTCTAAAAAGCGAGGATGAGCAGGACGCCATTATCGCTTCGTATGTCAGATTCTTAAATAATATTGATTTTCCTTTGCAAATAGTTATTCAGTCGCGCGAATTGAACATTGATAATTATTTAAATTTTTTGAAACAAAAAGAAAAAGAGCAGACTAATGAGCTTTTAAAATTACAAACCGCCGAATATTTACAATATGTTAATGAGCTGATTTCTCTAGGTAAAATTATGAGTAAGCGGTTCTATGTTGTAGTGTCTTATAATCCAATATCCGATAAACAGAAAGGTTTTTTTCGCAAGTTGATCGATTCTCTAAAGCCGGCTTCATTGATTAAGATGAAAACGGAGAGATTCTCTCGGAGAAAAGCCGAGCTAAATAGAAGAGTAGAAAATGTGGTTAATGGCCTGACTTCAATCGGTATCAATTCGGTGCCGTTGGATACCCAGAGCCTAATTGAGTTGTTTTATAATACTTATAATCCGGAAACTTCGGCCAATCAAAAGTTAGTTGACGTTAAAGAATTGCGAGCGGCCGAATGAAATTAATTATATAAGTTTTTTACATATTATGTTTACGCCAGAACAAATTAAACGGCAGGAACTTGAGGAGGCTGAAGCTAGCTCCGCAGCGGCGGGAGCGGAAGCCGAGTCAACCGAAGCCACGCCCTCTTTGACCCGCGAACTAGTAGAAGAGGAGAAGTCCTATCGGCGCGGCAGTTTGACGATTAAAGACTTGATCGCCCCGGCGGCTATAGAGATCAATTCGAACTTTTTGAAGTTGGGCGATCGGTTTGTCAGAACTATTTTTGTCATTAATTATCCGCGCTATATTAACGTCGGCTGGTTTGCGCCGATTATAAATTTAAATTCGACTTTTGATATCGCCATGTTTTTCTATCCGGTGGAAAGCGCGGTTATTTTAAAGCAGTTAAAAAATAAGGTTGGTAATTTAGAGGCGCAGATTATTTCCGATTCGGAAAAAGGAGCGGCTCGAGACCCTCTGCGCGAAACCGCTTTGCATGATATTGAATCTTTGCGCGACGCTCTGACCCAGGGCGTTGAGAAGTTTTTTCAATTTTCTTTATACGTGACGATTTACGCCGCGGATAGAGTTGAGCTTGATAAGCTGTCTGATGAAGTAGAAAATATTTTCGGTTCACGATTGGTTTATTCTAAACGGGTTTTTTATCAGGCCGAGCAAGGCTTTAACTCCACTCTGCCCCTAGCCAACGATGAATTATATATTGCCTTTAACATGAACACCTCGCCGGTGGCTTCATCGTTCCCTTTCATTTCTTCGGAACTGACTTCGGATTCAGGCATACTTTACGGCATCAATCGCCATAATAATAGTTTAATTCTTTTTGATCGTTTTAGCCTGCAAAACGCCAATAGCGTAGTTTTCGCCACTTCTGGTGCGGGCAAGAGCTATACGATTAAGCTGGAGGTTTTAAGAAGTTTGATGATGGGAACGGAAGTGATCATTATTGATCCGGAAAATGAATATAAGTATTTGTCCGAAGCCGTGGGCGGCACCTATATTAACATTTCTCTGGCTAGCGAAAATAAAATTAACCCCTTTGATTTACCGCGCTCGGTTTTTGGCGAATCCAAGGCCGAGGATATAATTAGGAGCGGCGTTATAACCGCTAAGGGGCTAATTCGGCTGATGCTCGGTGATTTGACCCATGAAGAAGATTCAATTATTGATCGAGCTCTTTTAGAAACTTACGCTAAGAAAGATATTACGCCTGACTGCGATTTATCTAAGGTGGAGGCGCCGATTATGCAAGATTTGGAAGATATTTTGGAAGGCATGGAAGGCGGAGCCGGTTTGGCTTTAAGGCTTAAAAAATATACCCAGGGCACTTTCGCCGGCTTATTTAACAGTCCGACTAATGTTAAAATGGATAATCAGCTGGTTTGTTTTTCCGTGCGCGACCTTGAAGATGAGCTTAGGCCTATGGCTATCTATACGATTATTAATTATATTTGGAACATAGTTAGGAGCGAGCTGAAAAAGAGAATTTTAGTGATTGACGAAGCTTGGTGGCTGATGCAGCATGAAGACAGCGCTAAATTTATTTATGCCTTAGTTAAGCGCTGCCGTAAATACTATCTTGGAGTAACCACTATCACTCAAGATGTTAATGATTTTTTAACTTCGCCTTACGGCCAGGCCATAGTTAATAATTCGGCCTTGCAGCTATTATTAAAGCAGTCTCCGGCCGCGATTGATCTAGTGCAAAAAACCTTTGTCTTAACTCAAGGAGAGAAATATTTGCTTTTAGAGTGCGGCGTTGGCGAAGGCATATTTTTTGCCGGTTCGAAGCATGTGGCCATAAAAGTTGTGGCTTCATATACCGAAGATCAATTAATCACTTCCGACCCGCGGCAGCTTTTAGAGATTGAGCAGGAAAAGAGGGAGTTTAATTCCAATGTTTTAGCTAATGAAGGCGGGGAGAATGAAGGCGATGATCAAAGCGCCGAGGAGATATAAATTATATATGAATAAAAAAATTTGGGGCATCATTATTATCATTATTGGGCTATTAATTATAGCGGTGATTATTTATTTGATGTTTTTTTATAAAGCCGCAGCGCCGATCGCCGAGCCGGAAGAAAGCGGCAATCAAGCCGCCATTACGCCGGTATCGACCGAAACAACTGAAAAATTATCTACGGTTCAACCGCTTTCGCCCCTGAAAAAAGCTGAAGTAAAATCGGATGATTTAGCCAGAATGGCTTCGGCTTTTGCTGAAAGGTTTGGTAGTTTCAGTAACCAGTCTGATTATGGTAACTTGCGCGATTTGCAGATTTTTATGACTGACAACATGAAAATTTGGACGCAAAATTATATTGCCGACGCCAAGGCGGAAAAAACCGACACTTCAATCTATTATGGCATAGTCACTAGATCGGTTATTAGCGAGGTTAAGCAATTTGACGGCGACCTAGGCCAGGCGGAAATTCTAGTTAAAACGCAACGGCGCGAATCAACCGGCGTGGCCGGCAATAGCACGACTTTTTATCAGGATATAATTATAAAATATCTGCGTAGCGGCGGTGTCTGGCGGGTGGACGGAGCTTATTGGCAGGATAGGTAGATATTTTTAGTAGGCGATTTTGATAATTTAGGAGGGGTTATCATGAATAATAACTTCATAGCTAAAAATGCCGGCCGAGCTTGGGCATTTTTTTTAGATCTGATTTTCCCTGTCAGCTGCTTAGGTTGCGGCCGCGAGGGCCGCTGGCTCTGTTTGGAATGCTTTAAAAAAATAAATTTAAAGCCTAAGCAGTATTGTCTGCATTGCAAAGAGGAGAATGATTTCGGGCGGTTCTGTCCGCCCTGCCAGATAATCTATAGTCTGGACGGCGTTTGGATAGCCGCGCTTTATGACGAGGCGTTAATTAGCCGGGCCATTAAAAGTTTAAAATATCATTTTATCAGCGGTTTAGCTCCAGACTTAGGCCGTCTGATGACTTTATCCGTTGATCGGCTATTGGAGCGGGGAAGGATTTTAAAATCAGATTTAAAATCTGGTTTGGCTTGGTTAGATTTTAAGCGCGCGGAGAGTCTACCGCTAGCGATTTTAAACTTTTCTGATAATTTAATTGTGCCGGTGCCTCTGTCTCGGCGACGGCGGCGCTGGCGCGGCTTCAATCAGGCTGAATTATTGGCGCACCGAGTAGCGGAGCATTATAGATTAGAATTAGATAATCGCAATCTGCTTAGGCTTAAGCACAAAAAGGCTCAGGCCAAGCTGAATGAGATGAGGCGGCTGGATAATATTAAAAATTGTTTTGTTTGGCAGGGAGGAAATTTAAATAAACGAAATGTAATTTTAGTTGATGACGTAGTAACGACCGGCGCCACCTTAAATGAGTGCGCTAGAATTTTAAAAGCTAACGGCGCTGGCGAAGTTTTTAGTCTAGTTGTGGCTAAGGGGTAGAAAATATTAAAACGCCAGCATCAGTAGCTGGCGTTTTAATTAACTGGCGGAGAGGGAGGAGTTCCCCCTGCGCTTCGCTCCGGGGGCAAGCTTCTCATCCCTTTTATAATCTGCGGTGATATTTTACACTTTGCGCGAACCTTTTTTGAACGAAACGGCAACTGATTCGCCCCGCCGCCGCTCGCTAACGCTCGCCAGCCAGCAAAAAAGTTTTCTCTGCTTTTCTTTTGTGCGCGCCGGATTTTTTCTTCTAAAAGGAAAAGAAAACTTTTTTGCTGGCTTCTGCTCCTGACAGAGCAGGCGGCGGAGCTCCAACGCTCGGGCGCGGCGGAATTCCCCCCCCCCCCCCCCCTTCCGCCGCGCCCTCGCTGAAGCGGCGAAAAATTTTTGCGGCCACCCTATAATTTTTCTAGTATATCATTTATAAATTCTATTTTCCTTCGGTAGTATTCTCTTGTACTAAGTCCATCTCCCGACTCCTTCAGTTTTCTGTATTCTTCTAGCGCCCGGGTATGCTCTTTGAGATAATTTTCAAACTTTAGATCTTCTATCCAACCCGTGCCCTCTTTGTTAATCAAAAAAACATCGATATGCTTTTCCGCTTCAGAAGTTACGAATCGTGCTCTCTCAAGAGCATAATGACTTCGTGGCTCGCCAAATAATTCAGTTAGTGGTTTTATATGTTTATTAAATTCATCTGGAAGTACCGGAATATAAATATCAATTTCATCTTGACCGGATATTCCGAGACTTGTCGCGCCACGATGTTCAATTTGGATTGTATTACCTAACTTTGATTGTATCAGTAATTTTACTTTTTCAAACTTTTCTTGACTGCTTGGGTCAAAAGGAACGATTTTGATTTTCGAATCGTCTGAAAGATGGCTAATCCATTTTTGTTGATCTTCTCTAAGCATAAATTATTTTAATTCGTATTCCCAGCCCGGTTTCCATGCTTTCGTTTTGCGCCAATCTTCAGCAAATGCTTCTTCCCATGTTTTATTCTTAAGTAAAACATCAAGTGCGAGTTGCGGGGCTTTATGTGCAACTATGGCAATATTTTTGCCGTCGTAATTATTCTTTAGAAAATTGAGAAAGTCGGCAATCCGTACTTTTACATCTTCATAACTTTCTCCCTCAGAGAACTTTTCGGTTATTGCTTTTTCTTGCATTGGTTCAACGATACTTGAGGGTTGAGCATTGAATTTGCCGTAGTTGCACTCGCGCAATCTTGCGTCCGGTATAATTGGTATAATCCCTTCAAAGGTGAGTTTTGCTGAATCAACGGCCCTTTTTAAATCAGAGCAAAAAACTACATCAAATTTTTTATCCTTTATTTTATTTTTTAATTCGATTGATTGTTTTACGCCCAAATCTGAAAGTCCAACGTCGAACCAGCCAGACGAAATATCTTTTTCGTTGTCGGTTGTTGTGCCATGAACGAAATAAGTGATTTTTAATGCCATAGTGATAATTCTCCTAAATTATTAGGTAAAAAGTCTATTCCGCTAAATTCTCTAACGACGATTGATTTTATTTTTTGCTTTATTTCCGGTTTAACGAATGTAATTGTCATTTCCTTTTCCCCGCCGATACTTTCGCAATCGTCCTCAACTAAAACATCAGGAATAATTTTTTCGGCTATATCTTTATAAGATTCGCCATTCTGGCGATGAAAAACTTGTCCTTTTGGAAAATTGTATTTTTCCAAAACAATTTTATCTTTTTCTACATCTTCGGCAGTTTCGTGCGAGCTTAAATATAAAATTTCTGCACCTTGCGATTGCCAAGATTTTAATTTTTCTACAGCATTGCCAACTGGGATATAAGAAGCATAATCATGGACGGATGGCTCAGCATCCATAACTTGTTTAACTCGTTCCTCGCGGGTTTTGCCCTCCGCGTTTTTATGCATTATGAGTGTGCCATGTAGAAAAATTAAAATCTTCATATTTTTTATTTCAATAACTCATCTGCCGAAACACCAAGAGCTTCGGCCAATTTTTGAATTGTCGCAAGTGTTGGATTTTTCTTACCGTTCTCAATATTGCTGATATAGCCCTTATCAACTTCTAAAAGCCGAGCCAATGCGCCTTGCGACAATTTTTTCTTGGCGCGAGTTTTTTTCAAATTTTGGCCTAATTTTTGGGATATTTCTTGCATATTCCTTATCCACATTTTACTACCTGTTGGATTTTTATACAACGATGTATTATAATATAACTATGCTTTTATTTTTCAGATTGGCCGCAAAAATTTTTCGCCGCTTCAGCGAGGGCGCGGCGGAAGGGGGGTGTGGGGGGGAATTCCGCCGCGCCCAAGCGCAGAAGCCCCGCCGCCTGCTCTGTTAGGAGCAGAGGCCAGCAAAAAAGTTTTCTTTTCCTTTTAGAAGAAAAAGTCCGGCGCGCGCAAAAGAAAAGCAGAGAAAACTTTTTTGCTGGCTGGCGAGCGTCAGCGAGCGGCGGCGGGGCGAATCAGTTGCCGTTTCGTTCAAAAAAGGTTCGCGCAAAGTGTAAAATATCACCGCCAATAGAAACTTCGTTGTTTGAAAGCATTGCTCCACGCGGCCGCGAAGCGGCTGCGCTCCGCAAAATCCCTCGCCGCTTCGTGGCGAAACCACTCGGTGGGCAAAAATCAAAGACGGCGGATTTGTTTGTTTCGTATCTAAAAACAATATGAATATCAAACCAAAATATTTTCTCTACGCTCGGAAATCAACGGAAGATGATGACCGACAAGTTATGAGCATTGAAGCTCAGTTATTTGAAATGCGAGAATATGCGCGTAGAGAAAATTTTGAAATTCTTGAGGAATTTCAAGAAGCGAAAAGCGCAAAGACACCGGGCAGAGAAATTTTCGGCGAAATGATGGCGAAAGTGGAAAAATCCGATGGCGTGGGAATTTTAGCGTGGCATCCTGACCGACTTGCTCGCAATTCCATTGACGGCGGACGCATCATTTACGCCGTGGACACAAAAATGATCGTGTCTTTGCGCTTTTCTACATTTTGGTTTGAACCAACCCCGCAGGGGCTCTTTATGTTGCAAGTGGCGTTCGGACAAAGTAAATACTACTCCGACAATTTAGCGGAAAATATCAAGCGTGGTATCCGCCAAAAATTGCGAAGGAAAGAATGGCTGGGTCTCGCGCCTTTCGGTTATCAAAATAATCCGCTAAAGCGAAACATTGAACCGCACCCGACCGAAGCGCGGATTGTGAAGTTGGCTTTTGAGGAATATACGAAAGGCGGCCATTCTTTCGTTTCTCTGGCGCAATTTTTGGCGGACTTGGGCGTGGTTTCCAAAAACCGAACGCCACTTGCCAAAGTTTCCATCAAACGGCTTTTAACTAACAGGGCGTATCTTGGATTTTTGAAACATAAAGGAGAATGGTTTGATGGAAACTTTGAACCAATTATTTCTCCCGCATTGTTTGAAGCCGTGCAGAAAATTTTGAAAACGAAAGAGCGGCCGCGCCACCGCCGCGCTCGGCACGATTTCCCATTTACCGGATTATTTCGTTGCGCCGAGTGCGGCAGTATGATTTCCGCGCAATGGGCAGTTAATCGCTGGGGAACAAAATATCGCTATTATCGCTGTTCAAAAAAGCGCGGACGCTGTTCGCAACCATATATCCAAGAAACGGAATTGGCGCGGCAAATCAAATCACGGCTTCAAACAATCTCGCTTTGCGACAATCTCACCGATTGGATGTTGGAACGAGTAAAAGAATGGGAACGCGAGGAAATAAGCGCGTCGCAAAGCGAGTTTCAAAATCTTTCTGAAAATATCAAAACGGCAGAAACGAAAATGGAAAAGTTAGTTTCCACCTATCTTGACGGCGATATTCCAAAACAAACTTATCTCAAAAAGAAAGATGAAATTTTGCTCGCTTCTGCCGTTTTGGAACAAAAGAAGAAAGATTTTGAAAACGGGAGAAAAAATTGGGTCGAACCCCTGCGGGAATGGATTTTAGATACGAAACAAGCCGATTTTTTGAGCAAATCGGAAAATTATCATGAAATCAAAACATTTGTCCAAAAAATCGGAACGAACCCTCGGGTTCGTAACAAATCCGCCGTCTTTGATTTTTGCCCAGCCAGCCATTTCGCCGCGAAGCGGCGAGGAGTTTTGCGGAGCGCGGCCGCCTCGCGGCCGCGCGGAGCAACGCTTTCAAACGACGAAGTTTCTATTGGCGGTGTCTATTGTACAAAATTCGAACCTATTTTGAAAGCAATTCGGATGAAAGCTAATCGCACGCGCGGAGCGTGTGGTGACTCTAAATTAAGCCGTACGCTCGACGCAAAGCCCCGCCACTGCCTCGCTTCACTCGGCGACCCTAAAAAGAAAAATATTCCTTGCTTTTTTTGATTTGCGCGGGGGGTGATTTTTTTAAAAATGGAAAGGATATTTTTCTTTTTAGGGTTCTGCCTTGGAAGTTTCCAGGCAGTGTGGCGGGGCTTCAATGCGGACTCGGTTTTGCGAAAACTATTTTCTGGGGTTTGGATTTTCGCAAAACTGAGACTAATTTGTATTTGCATTCTGCCCGCACGGAGGAGGGGTCTGGGGAGGAATCCGCGCGGGCTTCTTTTTTGGGCGGGCTAGGGTTTCCAATCTTTGATAACCAAATGTCTGCCTTCCATCTCTACTTTCAATTTTTGTCTTTCTTTCCATCTCAATTTACGAACATATTCAATCGGCAAAGTTATGGAAAAACTGTTGCCTCCGGCAACTTTGGAAAGTTTTCTAATGTTATGATCTTGTGATTTTTGAGTTGGCATAGTTTTTCATGAATAGATTCATGAGAGTTATTTGTTTCCAAACACTTCCTGCAATTTTGCTCTTGTCAGTGGCCCGACATAGCCAAAGCCCGGGTCAGAGCTCGAAACGACAACGCCGTAATTAAGTTGAAATGTTTGAACTGCTTTTTCGGTCAATGGACCAAAATATCCAGTCGTCAGTCCTTGAGGATAAATTTCCGGTTTTGTCGCGAGCAATGTTTGCAATCTTCGGACATCGTTTGATTGCAACCCTTTCCAAAGCGGAGCAGTGAAAATAGCAGAAATTGAACCTTGTCTTGGTTTAATTGGTGTTGTTGTGCTTCCCGTGTTTTTGAATGAATTGATAAATTGGCGCGTGATTGGTCCCAAAAATCCTTTTTCGTTAATCAATCCAGTAGCTTTGTCTTTGTTTGCCTCTTGGAATTTTGAGAGAGTAACAGAAGTTAGCGAGCCAAAAAAATCGGTTTCGTTTCCAGGCGAGCCAAAGCCACTGTTCGCCAATTTATATCCGTTTTGATTTAAGAATTGTTGCAAGATTCTAACTTGACTGTCTTTCGAGCCCAGGTTTAGGTTTTTTGTAAAAGTAACGGCAGGACTGGAATTTTGAGACGTGGCTGTTGCAGATTTTAGTGTGATAGTGCCGGAAACTATGGCGGCGGAAGATGAACGACCGTATATTGTGTAGAATTGAGCATAAACTTTATATACTCCGTCAGGACAAGGTTGGATTTTAACTGCTCCGCCAAGTTTTGAGCATAAATCCCATTGTTTGGAAGCGGAATAATCTTCTTGGCTTGCATCAGTGAAATCTCCGGTCATTGAGATTGCAATTTTCTTTATATCAGCACCGGCGTTGAATCCCAAAGTCACAATTCTGTTGGAAGCAGTTAACGCTCCGCTGTTGATGCTCATTTTGAATCCTCCCGTTGGCACAGTTGGCAATGTCCAAATGGCAGGAGAACCGCCACCCCCGCAACCACTTGTTGATTTGGTTGTGGAAATTTCGCTTGTTTCTGTTCCGTCGCCGTTTCTATATTTTACGGAATATGTATATTCATTCCCACAAGACAATCCGGTATCAGTCCATGAGCTAGTTTGTATCCAGCCGGAATTTGCGCCGGAACGGGAGAAGTAATAGCCGGATTGTCCGTTTGTGTCATTCGGGAAACTATCAACTGACAAAGTTACGCTGTTAGAATTTGATGAAGCTGAAAGATTGGTTGGAGTGTCCGCTAGAGTATAAATTGCGGTTGAGGCGGAAGAATGAGAGGATTCTCCGGCTGAATTATACGCAACAGCATATCGTCCTGAATATTGGGTATTTTCTGATAATCCAGTTTCGTCAAGATATGTTAAGTTTGAAGTTGCGGATGAAGTTGCGAGCGTGTTTGTGTTGTCGTAAATTCTGAATCCAGTTTCATTATTTGCACCATCTGTAAAATTCCAGCGAATTGATGAACTTGATAATGCGGAAGGTGTGTCAATCGTAGGAGCCGCAGAAGGTAGCAAATACTCATACGCTCCAATATCCGGCGTAGAACCTTGAGGAACTGCTGTTCCGACATAGTCGGAAGTTAGAGCAACATCTGTGCCGGCATTAATGGCTGGAGAAGAATCTTGAAGTCTAAAGTCATTGCTTGATAAATCTGCGAACACAGGATTCTGAGACAATGAGTGTATCCCCGCGCTAATTCCTGTATATTGTGCGCTCCCATTCTGATAAAGCAAATCATAGTCGCTGGTCGCCGTACTTCCAGAATCAGCAACAATACCAGTAGTAAAGCCATATATAATGTTATTTTTAAGAGTGGCACTTGTGCCAGTTATCACCTGTACTCCTGTGCCAGTATTTCCTTTGCTTACTACATCGTTATTATAAAAAGTGTGAGTAGTTCCTTGAAGATATACAAGAGCAAGAGTTCCCACAGTGTCATGATAAAAAATATTGTCATATATACTAAATGATCCGGTACCGGTTAGACAGACATCCGTTTTTTTATTATTTGCAGCATAGCTATATCGGATAACTCCCGAACTAGAGTTGTGGGATGTGAACCCGTCTCCATCAGACCCCAAACCATTTACACCATTACTAATCGCAGAGCAGTGATCGCAAACCATATATACTGTGCCATTCCAGCTAAAACCATCATTTAAGTTTTCTTGCGCGGTTGTATCCGATATAGTAACCGTGCCAGCTGATGCCGTTACTCCATTTGATGCATTGCTATTGAAATAGCTGTGAGATATCGTCACGGTCCCACCCCCAATATTTATTCCATTATACGCGTTGCTGGTTGAAGTGGAATTAGATAAATTAAGGTTTGTGCCCGATCCAAACGCGATACCATGATTATTATTGTCAAAAATAAGACTATCCTCAATTGATATATTACCAACAGCACCTTGAATAGTAATACCGTCATACGCTCCAGCTGAACCATTATTAGATATAGTTGAGCTAGAAATTACTACATTATTAGTGTCGTCAGGATTCCAGCCACCAAAGTAAAGACCTTGACGCAGATTTCCGCTTATAGTTGAGTTGGAAATGGTTAATCCGTTGACTCTTCCAGTTGCAATCCCATTGTTAGAATTCTCATTGGTTGTAACATTAGTTAATATTATATTCGTTGAGGTTGCATTAGCAGAGTTTGTTGATATTGAGATTCCTGTAGTACCATTGTTGAAAGATGAATTTTCGACAGTGAGGTTCGACATGATACCAATAATACCGCTAGCTGCACCATTCGCAGTGACATTGCTTATTGTAACTGCATTTGGTATACCAGCAAAAAAGTTGAACCCTGTGCCCGATGTATCTATGCTAAGATTCCTAACAGTTGTTGAGGATACATTCGTAGAGCCAGAAGTGTAGAAGAAAAAAGCATCGCTACCAGATGCAGATACATCTATCCCGTCTATAATTATGTATGATAAGCCATCCATTCTAATTCCTCTTATAGAAGAATTTTGTATTTTTGGATTACTGCCGGATCCATAATAACTCCACGTTATAGATTGCGAAGAATTACCTGAACCTTTAGGTTGTAAAGTGGTACCAGAAAATGTGCTACCTTTTTTAAGAAGAATTGAATCGCCGGCAGAAAATGTTTTGGAATTTACATCCGCTATAGTTTTATAGGCAGAATTTGTTCCGCCGGTACAAGAAAAAGCGACAGGGTCGTAGGTTGTACAATCAGGTGTAGCAGAAGAAACATTGGTATCTGTTATATCTGGATCAATATAATATGTTGCTGCACTTGCCGATTTTGCAAACAAAAACCCGCCCGCCAAAATCACAAAAACAAAAAATATTTTAGTAAAATTTTTCAGCATAAGTTTTAAGACTTCGGCAATGGAGAAGCCGCCTCAAACAACGACGGCTTCTTCAAAACAATTTTGTAAATATTTTCCAATAAATCGCCTCCGGCATAGCCGACAATGAAAGCGATCGCCGGACTAAATTCCTTGAGCCCATCAAAATCAATTCCAGCTTCTTTGACCACAACCGCCGTTAGTAATCCGACAATTCCGGACAAAAACATCATTACCAGAAAATACAAAGTTTCAAATTTTGGTTTTTTGAATATAAACTGTTTGATAAATCCGACCAATCCTCTCACAACTCCTCCGCCGAATCCGGCAATAATTATTGAAATGTATAATTGTTCCCACATAGTTTTTTAAAATTAGTTAATTGATAAATTAAAAACACCGCCAAAAACGGTGCTTCATGGAGAAAACGCAAAAATGCTAAAACCGGCGCGCGTGTTTTTACTCTCTCTCTCTCTCTCGATTTCGCTCAAAATTTTTCGCATTTGTTTAGTTTCTAATTTAGGTTAATCTTGTTTTTATTGTAGCATATTTTTACTGTCAAGCGAAATCGAGTTAGATCATGAACATATTCATGAGTTCTTTTTTCTTTCCCAGCCCCCGCCCGCGCGGATTCCTCCCCAGACCCCTCCTCCGCGCGGGCAGAATGCAAATTCAAAATTAGTCTCGCTTTTGCGAAAATCCAAACCCCCAGAAAATAGCTTTCGCAAAAGCGAGTCCGCATTGAAGCCCCGCCACACTGCCTGAATACTTGGAGGGCAGAACCCAAAAAGAAAAATATCCTTTCCATTTTTTAAAGAAATCACCCCCGCGCAAATCAAAAAAGCAAGGAGTATTTTTCTTTTTAGGGTTGCCGAGTGAAGCGAGGCGGTGGCGGGGCTTTGCGTCGAGCGTACGATTTAGTTTCGAGATACCACGCACTCCGCGCGTGCAATTATCTTTCATCCGGATTACTTTCAAAATAGGTTCGAATTTTGTACAATAGACACCGCACAAAAACGAAATCGGAATCAGAAGCCGAAATTGGGTCGCGCCGCAGGCGCGACACTGATGCATTCCCCCCGCCGAATTCAGAATCCAAATGGCATGCACCCCGAATCTCGGACACAATATTCCACATAAAGCGGTAATGGTTTAAAATATAGAAATAGGAATTAACAAACTAAAAGCTTGCCAAAAATATGGCTAATAAGATAAGCCTGGA
>Ga0172370_10000819_pt1 | contig 48524 bp, 17 predicted proteins | sample LakKiv5m_FD_114538 | JGI IMG/M metagenome (GOLD analysis project Ga0172370, IMG submission 114538) | Freshwater microbial communities from Kabuno Bay, South-Kivu, Congo - kab_022012_11.5m | ecosystem: Environmental > Aquatic > Freshwater > Lake | place: Democratic Republic of the Congo...
ATTCATCATACCCAATTTCTTTTGCGAATACAGTTACTTTTGCATCAGGCATAGGGTCTCCTTTTTCATCAAGCGCATTAACGCTTATTTGGGTATTCAATAGGGCGGGAATAAAGTTAGGGTCAATTGTTACCGCAAAGTCTTTTTGCTGTACAACCGCAATATCGGTTTCTTTTGAGAATACTATCTGCCCCTCTGATTTGAGTTCAAATTTTATTGATTCGGCGCCGTCCTTTAGCGCTTCAAGTGCGAGGCGTATATCCACGGTAGAATTTTTTTCAAATGATGCAATAGGGATGTTCTCTACTTTATAAACCGCTTTTCCGCTTGTGTTAGAGGTAGTGCTTACTCCGTCTTTAACTTGGTACTCATTCATCTTGAGTCTCTTTTCATCCTGCTCGTCCCCAACAATTGTAATGCTTAGGTATGCGGGTTTTTTTGTTCCTGTATTTCCATAATCAATTTCTGAATTATTTAGTAGTGTGAAGTGGTAAGTGTATGGAACTATTTGGAGCATTTCGTATGGTTTGTTTAGATATAATTGGTCGCTTTGCGAGTAGAGCCACTCCGCATTTACACAGAACTCATTTCCTGGTTCGCATACTGCTTCCTGTCCAATGTAATAAGTTATTGTGCGGTAAGTATCAGAATAGAACTCTTCTTCCGCGTTACTTTGCGGAACTCTTTTGTTTCCAAATACTGCTCTATAATAGAATTGCACTTCCCGATTCATTGAGGCATCGCTTCGTACTCTAAACCATACCCTTACTTCTCTTGTCCCTTTTCCAGCGTTTTGCCATAATACATTCACCCATTTTGATGGCCCGTCAGTTAAGTAATTCCCGTCGTAAGAGTATCCTTGTTCTGGATTATAAGTTACTCCTTTTGTCTGTGCATAAATATTTGCTCCTTCAACTGAATCTATTTCAACTACATCATTCTCCATTAGAGTTTCTTTTCCTGCGCGAAAATTTAGCAGCATTTGGTTGTATTCAGCATCAGAGTTTAGTATGAACTTTGCATAATATTTCTTTCCAGGGGCAAGGGTTTGCACCATTTGTCCAGCTTCATTGTAAATTGATTCATTAACTAGTTTTATTTCAGGCTCAAGTATCTGTTTTTTCATTACAATATCAGCATCATATGTTTTGTTCGGCCAAAGCATTGTTGGAACGGTGTAATAATCCTCAAATGTTTCCGCTTTTATTTTTACATAAACGCTCTGCCCTGCTTTTATTGTTTTTATTGCTTTTCCTTTTTCAACAGAAATTAGTCCCGCTATCCCGTGTGAATCTGATTGTATTCCGTCAGTAGTAAATATTTCTGCGGTCCCGTCAATTGGATTTCCTAATTCATCCGCCGCATTTATTCGTATAATTGCTGTCCCAAGTTGTAATTGTATTATGAGTGAGTTCTCTCCGTCAAGAAGTATTTTTCTATCCTCCGATTTTCCAAAGAAAGGCCCTTTTATTGCGTAAGCATAAACCGAGTCGCTGATTTTTCCCGCAACAATTCTTACTTCCCCATTAGCATCAGTTATTGCATAATTCTTTGACTGTAATAATTCAACTAGCCCGTCATTTGAGGAGTATTTTAGCATTACTTTTGCGTTTACTACTGGTGCACCGTCCTGGTCAGTTACTTTTACTCTTGTTCTTCCTGCATTAAGCGTTGTTATTCTCTCAAGCCCGATTGTGAAGTTAGAATCTCCTCCAATGCTTTGTGTTATTTCTTTCACAAAGTATCCGCCGTTTAAATCCCCAAGCCTCTTCGCAGAGAAAACATAATCCCCAAGGTCAGTGAATACGAATTGTGCTTGTCCGCTTGCATCAGTTTCTTTTGAATCAAGTTCGGTGTAGATTAGCGGGTCCTTTGCTTTTACTATTGCGCCCTCAAGCACAAGGTTTGTGGAAGCATCAACTATTTTTACCGTTACCCTTGCCTTAATGGTTTTTGTAACACTAATTATTTGTTCTGTTCCTGTTGTGGGAACTGTAATTGATTTTGAAGTTATCCCATATTTATTTGAGCTGTCGGAAACGGAGAGCGTGTAATCTCCCGGCTCAACTGAATTAAATATTACTTCTGAAGTGTATGCCGTATTTGCATTGTATGTATTTGCTCCGTTTAGGTTAATGCTAAAACTTGAGTCACTTACAGGGAAATTATTGTATCTTACTCTTATTGTAACTTTTGCTCCTGTTGCTTCTGCGGCTTCAAGGTATAAATCATAACTTGTTGAGTTTACTAAATAAGTTTTTTGTTTGTACTTTGAACTATTCACTGTTGCTTGGAGTAAGCATCCTGCAGGCTCCGTAACATCAATTGGGTCGCCGCTAAATGTTGCGCTTGCCGGGCTTGGCACAATTGAGGGAGTAGTACAGGAGAAAGTCATTGGAATTTGTGTGCTTGGTATGATTCCCGCAAGTGTTTTAACATAAATTGTTTTTTTTGCTGCCTCAAATCTTATTTGCGGCGCAATGAGTTTAATTGTTTCATCAAGGTTACCAAGAACTGTGATTGTGTCCCTATATGTTCCTCTGCTTAAATTAATATCAAAATAGAGTGACTGTCCTCCGCGGATTTTCTCAAATGTTATTCTTCCTTCGCTGTCTGTTCTCTGCTCCAGATTTTTTATTATTGCTCCGCTTTCATCCATTAATTGCGCGGTTATTTGTGTATCATAAACCGGTCTGTTATCAGGAGTATTTATTACAAAGCTTGCGGAGTAGGTTTGCGCTGAGCCCATTAAGAAATATGCTCCAAATACCACAAGGAGTAAAATAATTAGGATAAAGAGTATCATGCTTGGAATTACTGAATCAATTGCGTCAATTACTCCATTAACTGGGGTGGTTCCATCAACTTTGTTCCAGAAGCCGTACCATTTGTCTTCCAAGGAATAATAAAAGTCCTTCATTGATTCAAGCGCCATTCAACTTCCCTTCACTAAAGTAACTGCTCCTCGGTATTTAAACTTTTCAACACTCTTTTTGACCTCAAAACAAAAACAAATAGGAGTGTTTATTATCGCGCGCTCCCGCCGTTAATTCAAAAATAATTTAGAATCATCTGCTTGCAATGCAGGTGTTCTCTTTAGCGTTAATTGTGTCCTTCAAATCCTCGGTTATTCCAACATTGTTCCAGTAGTAGTCTCCGCCTATTACACATACTTTGCTTTGTGCAACAAGGTTGAGTACATCCTGCAGGGACTTAATGCTGTATCCTGTATTAGGTTCTACTTTGAGTATTTTCTCTGCCGCGCCTGCAGCGTAAGTGCTCTGGAAGTATCCATCATCCCTTACTCCTGACATTACTAATTGTGTTACTGTGTCCTGCGGAGCGAAGAAACTACCATAGAAGGATGTGGTTCCGGCTAAGTCAGCTATTGGCCAGGATAATCCGTATCCAACAAATCCTGTGAACTGCTGGCTGCTCTTTGCATCAGGAGTATTATAGTAAGCATTCATTGGCACTCCTTTGAAATCAACGCATCCTTGTCCTATACCAGTCCAAGAGATGAATGATGAGCCGAGTTCTTGTGGTTGTCCGTTTACTTCTGCGCTATAGAATGCATATGCATCCGTGCTTGTTTTTCTGTCAATATTAAGTATCAATGGTATTGCTATGCTTGGAGTTAGTGAGAAGTCAATTACATCTCCGCTTCTTGTGATTGACATTACATTTCCTCTTGTTGGTGTGCTGTTCAATAGGTAGAATGCCTGTGTTCCTTTTAGCACTGAAGTATTAACTGTTGTTAGTGCGTTACTTGCAGCTGTTGGCTGTGCGAATACAATGCTGTCAATATTATTTATCTGGAAGATATCTTCGGTTTTTTGTACAAATCCGCTTCCGTATCCTTGTCTTCCATTATCCGAGTTCTTTCCTAAAGAGCCGTCAAATGCCATATTGTATATTGTGAAGTATGGTTCTGGGTCTCCCTGCGGGTCAAGGTTAATTGTTATGCTCTCAATATTGTTTGAGTCCCAAGCCCAAGAGTTATTCTTGAATTTAATTACAATTCTTGCATCATATTTTCCAGCGTCCCATGCTGCAGGTTTAGTTGGCCAATTAACTTTGAATTTATCGCTTAAGAATAAATCCTTTAATCCTGAGTTCTTGTAATCAGTTGAGGCAGCCGCAAGGTTTGATGCGAAGTCATCAAAGTCAGCTTTAAAATCGCTGCTAAATCCATCTCTTACAAGGTTAGTTTTGAATGAAATGTATTTGAGTATGTCTTGTCCTGAGTATCCGCCTTGTGATGTAGTTAGTTTGTTATTTGCGCTTAGAACTTTCTCGAAGTAATCTCTTGTTGTGGAGTAACTCTGGCAGTTTTGTACCGTGCTAGTGCTTCCGATTACTAATCTTGTTCTGATTGTATCATTAGCTGTGTCATTATTCTCGCACCCAGCGCACAAAGTTGGTGTTATTGTTGCATCAACATTAAATGAACCGGTTCCAATTACATTAGAATCAACTACGCATGAGAACTTTGTATTGCTTGTGAATGTCTTTGTCTGATCCGCGCATGTGCCAGGCACAACGCTACCATCTTCTCTCTTAAACACTATGTGTAATTTTGCGCTCATCTCAAGGTTATTGTTTGTTTCAACAACCGTCTCAAGTACTGCTCCGCCAAGAGTTGGTTTTACTTCAATGCTAGTGATTCCAACATCAAGTGCGTTTGGTTTTAGCGCCTGTGTCTTTGTTCCAACAATATCTATTCCAGATGGGCAGTTTGGCAATGAATTTGTAGGCCCAAGGAACTTGCTTATTGCAAGTAATTTCTTTATTGTTGAGATAGTGAATTGCTCGCTATCACAATAATTGTATCCTGTATTATACTCTGAGTCACATTCTTGTACTCCAATATCATCCCAGTTCCAAGCTAGTTTTATTCTTGGAACACCCTCAGCGCCTGTTACTCCTTTCTTTCCATCAACATCACATGATGCCCTTATTGGTGCTACGCATGGATAAGTATTTGGCCCGCAGTCAACAAACTCGTATGAATCAAATAGTAAGTGGAATTTCTTTACATAGTTTCTCTTCTCTGAGATGTTTAAGTCTTCGTACTTGATTTCTGCAAGTGACTCTGTTGATCCGTTTGGTTTGAATAAATTCTCAAGGAAGTTTGAGTTACTGCAATCTCCTCCAAAGAGCCCTCCGAAAATACCGCTATCCGAATCATCACACATCTCTCCTCTTGCTATCGCCCTATCTTTTACATAGTCATAATCATATTTCTTATTGTAAACATTCTCATCCGCATTAACAGTGAGTACTCCAACAAACGGCTGGTATCGGCTCTTACTCATTTTCTTTGCAGGGTTACTGAAATTTAGTTCTCTTAATTCAACAGTTCCAACAGTTGCAGTCATTGCCTGTGAATTATACAAATAATTGCCTGTATACTGTGAACTTGTCGAGGTGCTCGAGCTAGTGCCGCTTGATTCGCTTACTGTTGTTCCAGCATATCTATCAATATCATAAGTTACATCATTACTTGTCGCCTTATCAAACACTACTCCATCAGGACTGTCAAGTGAGATTCCATTATTCTTTATGTGTATTAGTGGCACGGTGAATGTTGCTCTATAATCAACAGGAGTATCTTTTCCTTGTGACCATTCAAGGAAGAAGCTGGTTGCAGCACCCATTAGTGCTCCGCCCATACCGGAGTTAGCAAAGCTCCCCGCCATATAAGGCAAACCAATCTGCATAATATTTCCCATTCCGCCAGAGCCAGAACCAAATATACCATTCGAACTAGTATTCACAGTAGTCGCACCCGAGTAAGAATCCGCAGAAGTTGCGAGGAGGAAGTTAGAGATAATGGCAGGGAATACAAAACCTGAGTTACCAGTTTGTGCATATAAGTCATTTGCTGCTTTTGTAGCAGAATCTACATCATAATATTGTGAACCTTGAATATTTGTTTGACCCTTAATCTTAACCCAATAACTTCCATCAAATGCTTTATACACAACAACATTACCCAAAGGTAATTCATTATTTGGCACTGTAGCAGTTAACATTCCCTTAGTGAATGGTCCTGATGTGCTTGTTCCATTTCCTGTGGTGTCAGCACCTTCAACTGATACTTTGAAATCAGTTAGTTTTGGAGTTTCACTTGCTGTTTGGAAGAATGTTTTTGTTTCATCCTCTGAAGAAATTGGCTTCTTAACATAAACTTTTATGCCTTCAAATGGAACTTCAAGCTTGTTTGCTGTATCAAATTTCCCTTTCAAATCTTTTATCTTATTATTATACTCTTTAGCTGCTGAAGTATATTCTGATTCAACTGAACTCTTCAACTTATCATAATTTGTATTTGCCACGCCATTAATTCCCTCTACGCTTATCTCTCCAGTTTGAGCCTTAACCTCAACATTTGTCCAGCTGTTAGTTTGCTGATTTATCTCGGTTTGGATTTTTTCTGCAATAGTTTGATTTACTTTCTTTGCCTCAGCGGTCTGTTCATCAACAATGCTCTGTAACTCTGACTCTTTTGCAACTATTGCTGTATCACATGCAGTCCAGCAACCCTTTAACTTGTCCGGCTTGTCTGAATATTTATCATCACATGCCTTAAAGCATTCTTTGTATAATCTTGAATTAGCCGAATCACCTTTTGCATCAAATACAACATCTGATTTTGTTGTCCCGTTCTTTGAAACATAAGGTGTGGCTCCCGTGTTTGCCTTTGCCGCTGCATCTTTGCTGTCAGCCTTCTTCCAGAATTGCCACCATTTTTTCTTGCTGTCTTCAGCGCGTGGAGTTGGTGCGGCTTCCGCCCTCACAACTTCTTCAGCATTAGCCTTTCCTGCCCTTACAACCTTGTCCTTTGCGTCGGGTGCAGCTATTTGAGCATTCTTACTATTACTCCACTTTCCGCTTTTTACGTATCCTGCTATTCCGCCCACTAGTCCGCCTATTAGTGCTGAGCGGAGTAATTTATCCATATCGTATGGTATTGTTCCGGTTACTTGTACGGTGAGTGTTCTTTCTGCGCACTCGTTTCGTAAGTACCCCATATCCGTTCCATCAAAGTTATTGAATGGGGAGTCAAATACATCAAACTCGTATCTGCTTAATCGTAGGCATGCATCCTTCTCTTCTGCGAGTATTTTTACGTTATCAACTATTTCTAGTGTGGTTCCTTGTTGTCTTGCGAGTATTAGCACATTATACATTCCTGGTAATTGTCCCTCGGATGTTTTTACTTTTACATCTTTTGATTCGCCCGCATTTAGTGAGAATATTGATTCTGATAGTGCGCCTTGGAGGTCGCCTGAATCTAGTTGTATATCTGTTTTGAATTTACAAGTGTTATTGATTGAGAAGCTTCCTTCTCCTGGCTGGTCTATGCTTACAAGGTCGCTTCCTATTACAAGGCACTCTTGTATGTTCTCATAATCTAAATTATATTTGAGTTCTGCAGTTAGTTTTTGTGCTTTTGAATCAGTGGAGTTTGATGCTTCGAACACTATTGTCCCTGTTGCTACTCCTGAACCGCCTGCTGCGGGAGTGAATTTGATTGTTACTGGAACTTTTTCTCCCTCAGTAACAACTGATTTGATTGATTTTGAGTATGCTGAGCCAAGTTCTACTTGTGCTGTTCTATATTGTAAGTTGAATGTTCCTGCGATTCCTGTTGCGGAGTTAATTGATGCTCCAAGGTTTCGTAGTGCAACTGGTTTTGTTCCAGCTGTTGTTGTTACTGTGCAGTTATTCACTACTTCGAGTCCGATTTCGATTTGGTTTCCGCGTGTTACTTGTGTCCAATCGTTTTTACTTATTTGTAAGCATGATGGATTATCAACATCTTTTCCTAATCCAACTCTGATTTTTGCAGGGATTTCTTTTACCCATTCTTTTCCTTCAGCCCCAACAGTGATTTGGAATGCCGCTTCAAGGTCATCAGCGGTTGGGATTGTTTTTGCTGAGATTACAGCGAAATCAATTTCTTCATAGTCCTGTGATTTTATTACTAGTCCAACATAATTATTGAAGTAAGTTTCTATTTGTGCTTCATCAAGCAGTCCCTTTAGTTTTCCGCTTATTGCAATACTCTTAATTGTAAGGTCAAGCCCTGTTTTGTTATCAATTCTTACTGTCTTCTTATCAATTGCATTAGATTGTGGATTTACTGTGAATGTTAGTGAATTTGGTGTTACATCAACCACATCTTCAGCAATATTGAATTCGTTTGTTACTGTTTCATATTCTGGTTTCTCTATTTGTAATCTCAATTTCTCTCCGGGCATTGATGCGGGTATGCTTATTGTTACTGCCCCAAGTTTGTTTGTAACTTTATTTATCAATAATACTCCGAATCTATCATATAGTTTTACTGCTGCTCCCTCTACTTCTAGTCCAGTATCAGCATCAACTGCTTTAACTGTGATTTGTTGTATTCTTCCGGCAATTACTTTATCCATTGTATCAACGAATTTTCCGTCGCTCATGTATTGGATTTTCATTTTCTTGCTTGCCGCAATATTAACTGTGAATGGTTTCTCAAATATCATTGAGCTTCCGTCTCTAATCTTAATGTCAATTGTTCCTGCGCCAACTTTTTGTGGAACAACGTTTAATGAGGAGATACTAATTGAGGAATTTCTTATGTAATTGAATGTGTCAATCCAGTCAGTCTTATATCCGTTAATGTTTCCGTCTCTTTGTACGTAGCTTGGAGTCATTAACGAGTATTTGCCAAAGAATAAGTTTTGTTCAGGGTTATCAATCATTGTTCTTGCGTTATCAAACCCAATTAATGAATTATTCATTACTTTTATCGCAACTGTGTATGGTGTATTGTTCTTTGCATCAAATGCATCAGTGAAGCTTTGAGTAAAATTATCAGGGTCAGTGTATGTTGCGGTTATGCAAAAGGATCTTTCTTGTGATGGTGAATCACATATTGTTTCTGTTCCAACTGTAATGTATTCTTCTTTAGTTGAAGCGTAGAGTTCCTCTTTTAGATTGTGTAAGTCTTGTGATGGTCCGAATTCTGCGTCATATGGATCTCTTTCGTATCCGCCGCTTAGTACTCCCCATGCTCTAAATCCAACATCCAATCTATCTTCTGCCTGTGCGATTTGTTTTACTTTTACTTTTATTCCAACAATTATCTTTCCTTTCTCGTAAGTCCCTTCATCCCAGACTACCTGCGCCCACTTGCTTTCCTCAAGATTTAGGTACTTTGAATCAATATTATCATATCCTTTTGGCGGATTATAGGATGCACCAGTAATGATTGTTTTCTTTCCAGGAGCAATTACATCTTTTATGAATAATTTATCAAGTTCTGTCTTTGAGATATTTGCTTTTCCCACTCTTGCAAAGAATCCTAGTTGAGCATAATCTTTTGGCACCGTTATTTCAAAGAGCGCAGTGTATTCTTGTCCCGCTTCTACTTGTATTACTGATGATTCTCCCTTGAAGAATCCGAGCGGCTTTACTACTAGCGCTTCTGCCGGCGGTTTTAATAGTGTAATATCAAATGTAATTGTTCCTTCTCCCACTACTTGTTTTGGGAGTGTGGTGAATGTTTCATATCCTTCTTTTTTTACTACAGCATAAACCATTTTGTCCGCTTTTATATTAAACTCAATTGTTCCATCAACATTCTCAATTAATCTTTTTGATGTTACAGGTGTTGATGCGCTATCTATCGACACATAATTATCAAATAATTGTACTTCAGAGAATTGTAATGCTTCTCCGTCAACATTAGATACTTTTAGTTTTACTCCTCCCATTGGGATTTCTATTCTTACAACAAAGTCCGCGCCCGCTGTGCGTACATTTACTTCTCTTGCTTCGCTCCATCCGGAGTACTTTGCTTTAAATGCGAATATTTTGAATGTTTCTCCAATAGATGAATCTCTTACCGGGTTCCATTCAGCATAACCGTTAAGGTCAGTTATTTTCTCTATGTAGGGGAGCTTGTATTCGTCTCCACCCTTATCAGCAAATAATGCTACTTTTGCAAATGAAACTGGTTTTCCGTCTTGGTCAAGCACTTGTACTCTTACTCTTTGTCCGCATGTGCTGTCAGTTTTTTTCATTGTTAATACAATTGTGTCGCCTATGTTAACATCTTTTCCTACTCCGCAGTAACCGTCTTTTGTTGCTGAAACATAGTAGCTTCCGCTTTCTGCTAGTTCGAAAGTTGCCTGCCCGCCGTCATTTGAATCTTTGTTAAATACTTCAACAAGCGAGCCCCCAATGGTTTTGCTTGCAAGAACTAAATTTACTCCGGTTAGTATTGAGGAGCCTTCTCTTGTGCGCACATCAATTACTCCAATTATGCTTTTCTCCATCGCAATATCCACTGATGCTGTTGTTCCTTCGGATACAGTGATTCTTGCGCTCTCTTTTGCTTTGTATCCCTGTTCTTGTCTTACTTTAAAGAAGTAATCTCCTTCAAGGAGCTCAAATGTCGCCTGTCCGTTTACTACTTGCTTTGAATCCTGCGGCAAGTAACTGTTTCCGGTGCTAAATGCCTGCACGGTAACATTCTCGGTTATTAGCGCGCCATTAAGTTTTAGGTTTACTGTTGCTTTTCCCTTTACTTTTGGCTGTGATGATACAAGACTAATTGTTTTTGACATATCAGCAGTAGTCATTTGGAAGGAAGTTGCATCATACTTTGGAGAAGTCACATTTATTGTTAGTGTTCCACATTCTTCTTCAGAATAAGTTACGTTTGTGGTCCCTGTGTATATTGTCTGGTTTCCTGGTGCCGCAACATTTCTTGAGCAAGTGAATGCGAGTGATACTTCGCCTGTCGCAATTTCTCCGCTCTCTGTCTTAAATATTATTGATTTTGTTCCAAGGAAACCCGCAGGTCCAGGGAGTGCAATTTCAACTACTTTATCAAAATCATCAATTACTACCGCGGTTTTCTTGGTTTTTGTATCTTTTGATGCCGTAATTGCTATTTCGGAGTTATAGGGTACGCTTATTGGCGCAACTAACCCGAATGCGTCAGTTGTGTATTCTCCAAATCCATCAAGTGTAACAGTTGCTCCCTCAACAGGAGTTCTCTCTGCATTATCAAGCACTACGCTTAATTTTAGTACTGCTTGTTGCTGTCCAAATCCCGCTCCGCCAGCAAGCATATATCCTACGAAGAGTAAAATAAGGAAAATTACTATTAGAAATAGAGCAAAACTAGGAATTACATTATCAATTGGGTCAATTATTTTGTAAACAGGAACGTGAGCGTCAACTTTATCCCAAAATCCGTACCACCCCTCTTCTCCGGAGTAATATATGTCTTTGAGTTTTTCGCCCAAGCCCATCAAAACCACAAAATTAACTCGTTAACTTTCTTGACTCGTATAAAAATTATGTTCTCACTATATAAATACCTTTCCCCTAGCTTTTTTTCTTTCTTAAACCATATACTTTTACTTTTTTTATAAAAAAATAACTCAATTATAACTAACTTGGGGGCGATTTTAAGTCAGTTTAGAATTTATTTTAACCAACTGCACAATTTTTCCATAAATCACTTTACCTTCTCGCTAGTTTTGATATTTCTTCTATTAGTCCTATGGCATTATTTTTTCCTTCAACAACCGAGAGCCCGAATATTTCTTTTGGCCATAATTCAATTATTGTTGGGAGTGATAATTCAACTACTAAAGCAATTGCCACCGCAATAACTATAAGAAAAATTATTATTTTCATGTCCTTTATCACATTTCTTTTTTTCATAAAATCCGCCTGCAGCGCAAAACCCATTTTTGTTCCGGCGTAAGTTGCGATTAGTAATGGGATGAAATAGAGAAATACTGCCGCGTTCTTATCCGCACCTAATTGGAAGCCGAAGAGGAGCATCGGTATGAATGCGAGGTACCCAAAAAATATTGTTCCCGCTAAAAACGCGGCGATTGTTACTCCTGTGAACGGAATTTCAGCAAAAAAGTTTGGCGCCGGAGTTGTGTATGAGTAAGCAAATCCCCCAAGCAAACAGCCCATTGCGATTAGAAGCATCATTAAGGGTTTTACTTCCAAATAATCACCAATATTTTTTTTAATTAACAAAATTTTTTATTAAATCTTCTCCACAAAAAATATGTCCTAGAAAATGGGACTTAACTCATTTTTCATTTTCACTCATTAGAAAAAAAATAAAATAAAAAAAATTATTTTTACCACGGTAAAGAATTATCCACTAATTCGCTTTAATAATTCCGGCTTCGTTCCAAACAAGGTCTCCCTTATCGTTAGGGCATGCGTTTGTACCCACTTCTTTTAGAACATCATCAAGCACCATGGATGAAGGCTGGTAATCAGTTAGCTGCATTGCAGCGCCGGCTGAATTAGGCCCTATTGTCTTGCTTGAGATTAGAACTGAGGATGGCACAATTTTTGTCCCAACTTTTGCGGAGATTGTTGCACCCTTAACGTTCTGCAAGAATACTAACCCTCCGTCCTGAGGATAATAATAAACTCCTTTTAATTTTAATTCAGTGGATTGCATTGCAACTGGAACTCCAAAGCCCCCGATTACAATCCCATCATCCGCATACAATGAATTGTTTGTCGTATACCATTTGATTAGAGGCGGTTTTATTGAGTTAAATTTCTCCGAGCTTGTATTATAAACCAATTTTGATTCATACGGCAATAATGCAGCACTAAACACTACCGGCACTCTTTTGTAGAAGAAAGTCCCTGTTTCGTATTTCTCAACAATTGAACCGTGTGTAGGGCTTGATAGTTCAGCCCCAAAGCTAACTTCAAGCGGAGCGAAATCAATATTGAGCAACACATTGTCCATAGTTTTAGCTTTAATGTTTTCTATATTCTTGTTGCTTAGATTTACGCTTATTGTTCCGGTTGTTGGCCCAAGAACAAAATCAAGTTCAGTATCATATCTTCCTATTTCTGTTGTACTCAAATTAAATGTTAATGGATATTCTTTTGCACCCTTAACAACAGTCTCCATGAATCCCTGTGTCAGAGGAGTAAATGCGCTTACTTGGGTTAAGTAAACTGTTTTGTTTACATCAATATTGTATTTTCCTCTTGCGAAGCTGAATGTTCCAAGTTTGTGTATTTCATTAAGTTTAGGATTCTGCCTATAAACCATTTCCTGGTCAGATAGTGAAATATCGCTTCTGTCATATACTCCTTTTCTTAATCTAGCGTGGCTTGACATCCATTCAATCCACTCAGGTTTTATTGACATTGAGGTTGTTCCGCACCATTTTGATATTGTACAGCTAACCCCATTTACACTACACTCCACAATATTCTCTGAAACTTTTTTCAATAATTCATTGTATCTGTCAAGTGACATATAGTATTTCTGGCCCACTTTTGTCATTCCAAGCTCCACAGTAAAGACTCCGCCATATTGTTTATTGTAATCAACTTCAAGCAGTAATTTATTGAAATTGATGTCATCTGCTTTCTTTAGCTTATCAAATGCAGAGGACATTACTGCAAGCGCGTCATCGCCCTGTGCAATTATTACTTTCTTCTCATCTGTTGGAGTAGTAAAAGCGCTGTCAGGTATATTATAAGTACCAGCTTCAAGAACTAACCCGTTCTCGGCATTAAAGAGATTCAAGTCGTCCTTATTGCACATTTTCACAGTAGTTGTTCCTGCGGCAGTATAGAGTTTTGCAAGTTGTACGCCGGGAGCGCCTGTAACAGCATTAGCAAGCACGTTTATTTTATTCACTTTGTTTAGTAAGAATACTTGTAGTTGCTGTGAGCTGCAGAAATTGTTTAAGCAGTAAGTGTCAACATCATTTCCTGATTTAATTAAGCCGTCAATTGTTGTTGTCTTTATTTTATCAAATCCATATTCTTTTGCTTTTGAGTCACAATCATTTGTAGCAACTATCGCGGCGGTCAGAAGTTCTTTTCCTCTCTCAACACCGCTTATTGTACTCTCGCATCCAGGCAGTTTCTTCATTATTGCATCAAATTTATCTTTAGTTAATTTATCCGCAGTAATTCCTTCGGAATTTGCCAAAGCTTTGAATTTTGTCTGGCAGTCAAGTATATCCCCTACCGACACTGTTTTGCATCTTGCCTTTGCTTCGGTTTCTTTTGCTGTTGCACTGCCAGTCGTATCAATCCACTTGAATCCTGGCTGAGTAATTAATACAGTTAGTGGCCAGGAGAGTTGTGCGGATTCAAAATTAATTGTTCGTGATACTTTTCCTTCAACCGGCAATCCTTGTATTAGTAAGCATTCTGATGTCATATTTGCCCTGTTTACTTCTACCCACAGGTTTGCCCCTTGTGTGTTGTTTATGAGTGAACCGGAAGTCATTGTGGTTACTGTAATTATTGCCCCGCCTGTCTGTTCAGGATTTATTTTAGTTAGCACTGTTATGCTGTCAAGTAATCCGCAGCTCGCTTTTGCCGAACCAAGATCGGTTTTCTTTGTTTCATTTGCTTTGTTAACAAAATAATAATTATCATAACTTGGGTAATATGGGCTTACTGTGGACGGAGCAGCACCTATTCTTAGTGCTGCCGGCTCTGCCTGGTAGAGATAAACTCCATTAACATATCTATCTTCTGGTACAGCTCCGCCGTTTGCAGGGTCCCTTGCTTTCCAGTAACTATAAATATCAAGCGCGTTTCTGTTCTGGCAATCTGCTGGCTTCGCGTTTGGGTCTCCCCAGTTGATTGCGGAATCAATGCTTTCTGTTAGTCCCCAAATGTTGCTTATTGTTAGTGGGAAGGTCATGCATTGGTTTGAGCCGTACTGGTTTGAGTATGAAACATTGAGGTTACCATATACATTCATTCTTGCGTCTGTTTGTGTCATCCAGTTTCTTAGTGAACCAATGTTTTGGAATAATCCGTATGAGCCTCTTCTGTTATCAAAGAGTTTTGCCTGCGGGTTGTATTGTGCGCTTGGCATTATATCAAATTCAACTTTTTCTACTGCTCTTGTTGTTTCGTATTCAACTGTCCTGTTTCTTGAGCGTGTGCCTGCTACTAGTGAGCAGCTTTGTACTGCGCATCCGCTTGATGTTATTCCGTTTCCCCCATAAGTGTTATAGTAGTTTCCGTATGAGTTTCCAACACTTCCTCCATATCCGCCGTATCCGCCGTATGCGCTGCCATACCCGCCATATGCTCCTGCGCCATACATTCCTCCGTATGCGCTACCATATCCGCCGCCATACATGCTTGTTCCGCTGTATAGGTCAGGTGCGGAGCACTCTATTGTTGCAACATTATTGCTTCTTGATAATTGTACTCCCGAGTCATAACAATAATTGTATACTGCGTATGTTTGTGGTCTTTGTACGAATGAGTTGAGGTTTAGTTCTGTCATGTTTGTTGATATACAGTCAGTATCAACATCCCCAAGTCTTCTAACTTTTACACTTACTTCAGATACTTTTTTCTTTCCAGTATCTACTCCAACTATTTTTCCATTTACTTTTACTTTGTATGTTCCAAGTACATACCCTGCAGTAACTGGAACGTTTTGCTCGGAGTCTTTTGATATTGTAAATGTTGTTTCTCCCACGCTTATTCTTGAGTCAACATCCATTTGTATTTCTACATCTCCCGCACAATTATTTTTGATTGTAAAGTTTCCTTGCCCTGTTCCTGCACCGAATGTATTTCCATAACCATTACCATATCCATTAGTGCCGTATGTCCCCATGTTGAGCCCGTTCATATAAGACATATTGTATGGTGCAGTTCTTTGCGAAAATCCGCCGTATGTTGCGCTTGTGGATGAGCCTCCATAACCATAGTTTCCAATTCCGTTTGCGTATGGCGAGTAATTACTATTTTGTATCATTCCCGCGCCCGTATTCCATGGTAGTATATCAAGTGTTATTCCTCCGTCTGGTTTTGTTACTTCAATGCACTTTGAGAGATTGCTCATTGTTGTAGTTGCTTTTATTTGCGCCTCTACCTTTTCCTCAACATTCTCATCAAGGAAATTTTTTCCAATTAAACTTATATTAAAGCTCTGTACCCCTGATGCGATTGACGGATTTGGCACAAATGTGAGTGTGATTTCTTCTTCTGCGCCCGCATTAAGCACATCAGCAACTTTCACATACTTGTCGCTTAGTGAGGTGCTCTTAAATCCTGTTCCCGAAATATTAATTGTCCCAAATTTCGCTGCCTCGCTTAGTTTTGCTTCAAGATTATGTAATGCAATCGGCGTATCTTCGGCAGTGCATGCGTTTGTGATTGTAATTGTTTTTGATTGTTCTGTGCTTGCTGTAATAAAATCAGCTACGGCGGGTTCAACGCTTATGCATTTTGCGCCGTCAAGGTACCCTGGCATGGAGAGTCTTATGCTTACGGGTATCTCGCTTAAGAAGCCCGAGCCGGCATCGCTAACTTCAGTATTAATTATTATTGTTCCTGTCAAGTCCTTTGGCGCAGTGAGATTATACGCGGCGCTCTTTAATTTTATGCTTACAGAATAGTTTCTGTCTTTTCCTGAATCAATTATTGTTGAGTTCTCCATTCCAATTACTTTTACATCAACATAGTCCTTCATGTCTCCGTTTATTTGCGCGCCCAAAACTTTGATATCTTTTGCAGTGCTGTTTAATATTCCAATTCCTTCTGTGATTGCTTTAACGTCCCCGATTTTTATTGTCTCGCTGATTGATGGAGGAGTGATTCTTAATAGTGATTTATCAACAGCAGTATCTATTACCACATCATCATAACCTTCTTTTTGCGCGGTGATTCTTATTGTTGTTCCGATTTCTTGTCCTGATAATTCAAATGTTGCTAGCCCGTCGCTTGTTGTTTGTGTCTTGCCCAATATTTTTCCATCCGCTCTTATTGTGATTAATGCGCCCTCAAGTGAAGTATTTGCATCAGTATAAGCATCAAAAAACATTGTGTTTGTTATATATGGGACTATTACTTTTGGAACAAAATCAAGGCTGAATGTTTTGTTCTGCGCAACATTAACAGTAACTGTTTCATCAAGTTTGTACTCTGAACCCGAGATTATTGATAATCTTACTGCACTAGCGCCGCTTGCTTTTGGAGTAAAAATTATTTTTACCTGCATTGGCGCATCTACTCCAATCGGGGAGAGTGCGATTCGTGAGCCAAGTACTTGGTCCGCGCCATTAACATTTAGTGAATTAAGCTCAAGTGCTTTTCCTTCAACATTTAATTCTGCCCCGGTGATTGTTTTTCCGCTGAAATTTGTTAAATCAACCGTGAGTAAGTATTGGACATCTTTCTTTGCTTGTATTGTTCCACTTACATATTTCTTTCTTCCAATATCAGAGCCTGTTAGTGGTTCTATACTCATTGATTTACAGAATCCTAGTGCAGAGCACATGCTTGAAGCGCCAAGTGCTAAGGGCCTCTTCTTTGCAACAGCATACAGTTCGTTTTGTGTTGGTGTTCCGGCAGGGTCTCTTATTACGTTTGCTCCCTTTGCCCATCCTCTGTAATAAATATCAAGTGGTTTGTTTGGGTCAGTTTCGCTAACAGTTATCTCTGCTTCTATCTCGTATGTTCCTTCCACAGGGTTTTTCCAAACAGAGTTTATCCATTTAGCATCACCCGTAGTGAGATTCTTCTGGTCAGTCTCATATCCGCTTGGCGGAGTATATGTAGTTCCTTTTGTTACTTTTCCGAATGAATAAACATTACTTATAGATAGCCCATCTTCTTCCATTAAATTTATTTTTCCATTAACTGCCTGTCCTGTTCTAATATGTATTCCTGCTTCCGAGAATGTTCCTTTTGGAACCTGTAATTTTGATTTTATTGTATAAGTGCCTTGTGTTATTGCTGAGGACGAGTTGCCGTCTCCCGCCAAAACTTCGCTTCCGCTTAAAATTTCAATTGGGTATGCTTGTAGTGGAGCGCCTTTACTTACGAGCACTATTTCTTTTTCAGTTGTCCCGTTTGCAGCAGGGTAAATTGCCGAGGTAAAGTATTTTGAGTATGCGGTGCTTTCTATAACAAAATAAACTTTTCTATCCGCGCGTATATTAAATTCCGCGATTCCATCAGTATTTGTTAAAATTGAACTTGCTTCTTGTTGTGCGGTAAAATAATTCATTGCTTTTACGCTTACTCCGCTAAGAGGATTTTTTGTCGGGTCAAGTACTTTTACTCTTATTGTTCCTGTTCCAATATCAAATATTACTTCAAGTAAGCTTTGTTTTCTTGGCTCAATTTGGATTGTTGTTGAGTTAACGCTCCCAAATCCTTCCTTTGAAACATTTGCGATATATGATTTTCCAAGTTCAAGGTTAAAGAATTCCGCTCTTCCGCCAGTATCAGTAGTTTTTTCCGATACAACAGGTTCTGCTGATGCATCAATTTTCTTTAGTATTACTCTTGCGTTTTCTACAGGACTCTTTGCCCCATCAGTTACTTTTACTAATAGTGAATTGCTCTTTGCAGGGTCAACTTTATCAATGAATACTTCAACTTTGTCGTTTGATGTTGCTGCGCTTGTTTCTCCTGTGAAATAATCAGGGTGCTCTGCTGAGATTATATAATTAGAATTCTGCGGGACATTAAATACTATTTGTCCTGTTGCGCCGGTCATTTTTGATTGAACATCATTTTCATTTATTACTGAAGTTAATTTTACTGTTACTCCTGATACGGGGAGTTTTGTCGCATTATCTTTTATTGAAACTGTAATGGTTGCCGTAGCAGCTTTTGTCATTACTGCGACGAATGTTGTGGATTGGTCTTTTAGTATATCCTTTACTTCTGTTATTCCAAGTTTGCTTCCATCATAAGTTACATAATTTCCAGTTGGGTCAGTTACGAGTAAATAATATTTCTTTACCGCTAAATCATCAAAGTTTATTACGTTTGTCCCAGTTGTTATTTTCTCTATCGGGAGTGTTCCGTCTGAGGGTACGAGCTGTACTCTTATTCCAACAGGTAAATTAGTGTCAGCTTGTAATAGCACAAGTGCTTTTCCTTTTTGTACATCTTGTTCTTTTACTGTTACTGCACTATTTCCAGAGAATGATGCGGTTGTTGAAACCAAATCATAATTTTGCAGTGAAATAATTTCTACTGATGCGCATGATTCTTTTACGTTCGCAGTGAATTGTCCGTTAGAATAAGTTGCAAGTTGCTCGTCTTCGTTTGTTCCAATGCACTTATATTTTACTGAGCCGGTTCCGGAGATTTTTAATCCATCAGCGGTCTTTAGATAAACTGCTTTTGATATTAAAGTATCTTCAAGACTTAAAACTAGGTCTTCTTCTGTGTTCCCATTAAGTGTAATTGATTGTGTTTTTGCGGAGTACTTATCTTTATCCACTTTAATTGAGTATTCCCCGTTTGGTAAAGAGAATGATACGCTCCCATCTGCCCCTGAAGACATATCCGCAACTGTTGTGGAATCAATAGAACTTAGCACTACTACTGATGCTCCTTCAACTGCCGCGCCTGTATTGTCCTTTACTATAAGTGAGAGCGTTGAATTGGCTCCCGCGGTTAAGAAAAATGCTATTAGTAGTATTATTACTATTATTACTAATATGGCTAAAGGAAAAGTAGGGATATTTTTGTCTTCAAGTGAATCAACCGCGCTTCCTATTGCGGGCACTTTATCAGCAAGGGCGTCCACAAAGCCATACCACTTGTCTTCAAGCGAGTAATATGCATCTTTTAACGGATTACTTGAGCCCATTTACACCACTATAGCTATGAAAAAAACACTTTTTCACTTTGCTTAATTGATATAATATATTCTTTCAGGCTTTATTAACTTAACTTTAAGGCAGATTAATTTGGGATTTGTGTAAATTAATTTAGGTTTATGAAATTAAACTTAGATAAACAAAATTTAACTTAAATATTTCGGGTAAATCTGTGTTTTTTGGATTAATTTTAGATTTATGTAATTAATTTTAGCATATTTTTAGACAAATATAAGAAAATGGATTTTTTTATTGCATTTTAGATTTTTTAACCGCAAGTAGAAGGGGTTGAGTTACAAATCTTTGTTGGAGTAGTATTTTTTTGCGCTTCGTTAAAGCTTCTATCTTCTATTCTGATAATAAATACGTCCGTTGGGGTTGTGCTTGCATCATCAAAAGTCCCTCTTACAATATAAGCCGGGTTTATTTCCTTAAACGCCATTTCCGCGGAGATGAATTCTACTTGCCCGCATCCAAGATAAGCATCTCCTGTTGTGCCATACCCTTGTATTCTTGCTGTTCTCTCTGCGCCGATTCTAATATCAAGCGAATAAAATCCACAGGTTGATGTTGTGCCTGGGGCAGAGCCTGCTTGCGAGAAATAATCCATATATGCCCCCCCTGATGCACCTCTCTTGTCTCCCGCACCGGGTTCAAAATAAGCTGATAATCCCCCCAAACCCATGCTTGCCGCTGTTGGCGTAGCAGATGAGGAACTTGTTCCGGTTGGAAATAATGCAGAGGGGGCAGTTGTTGGAATATCCTCAATAGAGAATACGTTTGCTCCTGCTCCCGCTTCGCATAATTGATTTACTGTGTATGCCCAAAGCCCTTCTCTTCCTGCAGTTGAAGCGGGCGCTGATTTGTAGGTTGTTTGTCCCACAACATTTGCCGCAAGATTAACTTCTGAATCAATTTGTACTGTTGGACAGGATTTAGCACTTCCGCGATTCACTATACTATTTACATTAGTAGGGTCGTTGTTTGGGTCACACGAGTTTGAGCAAAAACCCAGTCGGTATCCCGCAATTGTGCCATGCGAGCCTTGAATTACTTTTGCCGCATCACTTGCTTCTTTTAGTACCTTAAAATATCTTAGCGGGATATATACTTTGATATTTGTTTTTGGAAGTATTGCCATTTTTATTTCTTCTCCCGTAACAATATCGCGGACAACTATTCTTGGGAGCTGTTCATAGGCGGCATCACTTAAATTATTCAATGGAATATTAAAGTAAAATGTTCCTAGAGGGCAGGAGGATTCCTCGCACCCCACTACCTCCAAAAAATCTGTATTAACTAATACACTTTGCATTGCATTAGCCATCGCTACTTTTGCGGAGGGTATTTCGCTTGGCTTAACATCAAGTTGTACGCTGTATCTCCCGTAAGTATCTCCTTTGAATTGGGAAATAGTGTTTTCGGATACATATTCAAGTACTGCTTGGAATTGGTTTGTTGAGCCTTTTGTTAGTAAAATATTTTCTTGAAAGTTTTTTCTCAAATCATTAATAGTGAATCCCGGCGGAATAACACTCCCCGTGGAATCCTTTCTAAATGTGAATAATGCAAAGCTCTTCTGTCCGCTTAGTGCCTCTGTGTTTGATGCGGTTAAGTAGCTCTCCATTCTTTCTCTAAAATTATAGTTGAATGTTTGTAACGCATCCGCCCTTGCAATATTTGCCGCATCCGCTAACTGATAATTACTTAGCATGTTATACACTTGCCTGCTTGTCTTCTCTTCAGTAGTCACAAGTGTATTAGTAAGGACAACAGAAGTCATTAGTAGTATTACCGCGACAATCGCGGAGAACATATTAAAGCCGCGCTCGCTTTTGAAGAAACCAAAATTATTTCTAGCGTGTAATAATTTTTTACCCATAGAACAAAAAACAGAGGAGTTTCTTGGTTAAAAGAGTTTCGGGTTTGTGAAAATAAAGCCTGTTCTCTATTTTACTATTGATGGCGGTGCAATTGGGGACGCGGTTATCTTTGAGGACCTGTCTCTTATAACTATCTGCCAGAACTCAAATGTTTTTAGGAACTTATCAGCCGTTTTGTCAATGGTAGTATTAAATACTTTCTTCACCGCATCTTTCGGTATTTTATTTTCATTTGCAGGGTCCTTTGCTTTCACTAACTGCTCAACGTATGTTCTTAGCGGGCCCTTGTATTCTATTGATTCTTTCTTTAGGTCGCCTGAGGATAATTCATTCCACTTGAATAATAACACTGATAATACTAATGCTTCTTCAGCACCGTCAATTCTAACCCCGGTCTTGCCTTTAACATATGCGTTAATAAGTTTGCCCACTTCTTCGTCTTTTATTGTTTTTATCTGTTCCTGTTTCTCAGCATCAGTGTATGGATATATTGTATCGGATAACGTGTTCTTTAGCGCAGTAACATCAGCATCAAGTAGCCATAATTTTAGTGGTCTTTCTTCTGGGGGTTTTGCATCTGCAGTAACTTCTTTGTAAGATATGTACTTGCTTTTATTATTCTTTATTTTTGAAGAGGTGTCCGTATCTGCTTTAACTGGAACTATTTCCGGTTTCCATTTTGTGAATTCTTTTGTCATTTTTAATTCGTACTGGCTGTTCTTCTTTAATTCAAGGTTAAGGTTTGTTAATACATTTGCTCCGCTTGTCGCTTCCTCAACTTTTTCTGTCACAGAATTATTGTATGTTTGCTGCCCAATGTAATTTGCAAGGAATGAGCATCCAAGTGATTTGCTTAGGCTCTTTACTCCTGACCAAAGTTTTGTTCCAATCCCCGAGGTTGTTGTTTGGTAGCCGATTGACTTTACTTTGCCTTTCATTACTTTATCAGTAGCATCTGACTTAACAATATCCCCAAGTTTTTTTAGTTCCTCTTCAAGTTTTCCTGTTGGAACCCCTGCTTTTGAGGCAACAGTTCTCCCAATTATATCATCAAGTGAGGCTGCTTCTGCTTTTACAACTTTCTGATTTATTCCGTCATAAAATGTATTCCATTCGGCATTTGCTTGATTTATTGCCGCTTTTCTTGCAACATCTGCGGGGCTCGTTCCAGTTGGAGGAGTTGCTCCAACTAACCCGCCGCCATACTTTGTATTATACCAATTAAGTAAAGATTGTTTCTTAGAAGCGTAAGCTGGCAAATCTAAATTAATGAATCTTTCAGTGGTTGGTGCAACACCTTTTGCGCCCGGATTAGTTGTACGTGTATCATAGGCCCCGTCAACTATATCCTTGATTTCTTTTGCAACGCTTCCTGTTTCTACAGCAACCAACTTTGCTCTTGCAGCGGTCCCTAAATCTCCAGGAAGTTTAGTTATTAGTTCATCCATTGGTGTTGCAGCATCTGCTCCAACGAGTCTGTGGAGCCATGTTGAGCCGTCTGGCGCAGCAGGGGTAAGTAAAATTGTAACAAATTTATCATCAGCAGCTTTTATTCCTTCAAGCCCTGCTTCTGCGAATGTTTTGCCGTTTGCTGTTGAAGCATAAGCGCTAAGGCTTTTTGTGAATACTCTTGATGAACCTGATTTGAATTCATCCTCAGCTGCTTTTTCCATTGATTCTTGTATTGTTTTTCCAAATTCTTTCTTAAGTGCTTCTTCAAACTTCCCCAATGCAGTTGAATCAATTGATGCGGCACCGGTTGTTGGTAATGCGCCTAAGTAATCTCTGTATCCTTTTGCAAGCTGTGTAGAAGTATCATTAGCAAAATTAATTATTCCAGGTATTTTCTGCCCTGATTGGATTGCTTCTCCAAGTCTAGCCGAACCGCTTTCTTTTGAGTTTAAGTATGTATCCACAAAGTTAGTGGTTTTTCCAATCGCAGAACCTACCAATGAAGATTTAGTTGCAGCTACCGGCCAGGAAGTAAATGATTTCCCTCCCTGCACTATCCATGTTTTTAGAACGGAGTCGGCAATTATTTGTCCAGCACCCACAGTTGTCCCGGTTTTTTGCCCAGGAGTATCTTGCTGTAATACAAATATATCTTTCATTAATCCCCCGATTATTGGAAGATTTTGCAACGGTTTTGTCATTTCTTGAACCCAGGTGAAGAAGTCTTTTGCGTACTTATTGCTTCCAGCAAGGTCTCTTTTGTAGGTTGTAACTGCCGGGATACCGCAGTCAATTAGCGCACCAACAACAGAGCCGACAGCGGTTATTCCCGCAGTCATTGTTGCATTGCATGCTGCTGAAGTTGCACCGCATGCAACTAAGTATTTTCCAACAGCCGCCCCTTTTGCGTCCGCAATTTTTTCTTCAACTAATTTTGAGCCCGCAAATCCGCTGTTTGTAGTATAGAATGGGCAATTATCAAGTTCCCCTTTTCTCTTTAATCCTTCAATATAATCATTTAGTTTTATTGTGTCTTTGTCTTCTCCGCCCTGCCATGTAATTGTGAATAAAGTAGATATATCAGTTTTTCCTTCAAAGTTTGATGTCTGGCAGATGTATTTCACCAAATCATCCGGGTGTATTGTTCCGCTGATTAGTGTCACTATTTTCTTTGATGATGCGTCGCTTCCTTCTCCAAGGTTTGCGTTTCTTACGCTTAATTCAAAGTTTCCTTTTGCTCTTGCGTAGAGTGGGACTCCATCTGTTGTTTTTGCGTCAAGTTTGTCATTGTCTCCCGGGCTTACACACACTTTAATATTTCTATAATAACTATACCCTTTTGCTCCGGTGTATTTGTATAATTCTATTGGGTAATTAATTGCTGTGTCATCTGCTAGGGATACGCCGACATCTCCTTTTGTTCCATTAAATGTTGCCTGATAATAATCAGTTTTCTTGTTTCGCACGTCCGCTTCAGTGATTGTTGTTTTAACATTAGTTGCTGTGTTTGTATTATCAGCGAAACTTATTTTCTCTACTCTCTCTTCAAGTGCGCTTACTTTTCCAGTGGTTGTTGGCGCAATAGGATTTGGAGGGGTTGTTGGAGGAGTAACTATTTTTCCCGCTTCTTTGTTTGTTGCCGTGCTATCAACTACTGGGGTAGTATTAGTTGCGGGGTTTGTTAGGGTTGTGCCTGTTGTTGCTTGTGCGCTTGGCTTGATTTTTGGTCCCTTATCATCATCATTTGTTGCGCTTACGGTTATTGTTCTAACTCCAGTGAGTTCGGTTTCTGGGATTACTCTGAATTTTAAGTCTTCCGGGAAGTTTGAGTAGAGTGTTCCTTCTACACAGGATTGTTGTGTCGCTCCGCTTGCTTTCACCATAGTTATTTTTCCTTCATTGAGTAACTCAATTTTTCTGCTTCCAGTAGTGCCCGGGTCAGTTAGTTTTACGCAGGAATACATTTCCCCGTTTTTTACTAAGCAGTTGCTTCCAAAGTTTCCTGCTAGTGAGTCGCCAACCATCTTGATTATCTGCTGGCTAAATGCATCTTTTGCTCCTGGAGAGGTTTTGTTAAAAGAATTATCAACTGTTACTGTGATTGTTTTTCTCTCATCGCCTGATACGCACATCATTGCTAGTGCGCCTGATAGTCCGCCTTGCACGAGTTTTAATTTCGCGCCGTTGCCCGCAGCAATTCTATTATCTGATTTGTATCTTGATTTTGAGAGCGCTTTTGCGATGTCTTGTAGTGCGGGTTCCGCATCAATTGTTGTTAGCCATGTCCCATATTCTTTTCCAGGGTCGAGTGTTTCATCTATTGGATTAAAGTTTGATACATTCACCATTGATTCTAGGCATTGTTTTGTTACTAGTCTTGGTGTTTGGCTGTTTGTTCTTATCATTAATATTGGAGTTCTTAGTGCAACATCATTTACCCCGCTCATTCTAAATGCTCCGGTGATTGTGAGTTCGTAGTATCCGCATCCTGAGATTTGCGGGTCAAGGAATACTACTCTGTCATATCCTGCTAGCGCCCTCATCTTTAACAGTGAGGATTCAACTAGCATTGGTTCTACAATGAATCCCGTTGACTCTACTGTTTCTCTAAATGGAGTTGTTGATGCTCCTTCAAGTGCGCTTGTGTTAAGTTCTTTTTGGAGTACTCCTGCCGAGAGTGTATCCGCTTGTAAGTATAGTTTTATTGTTACAGGATCCATGTTGAGTTCTTCAAATGAACACGCTCCTTCTCTTTGGCAGTCAGTTTTATCATCAGTTCCGCCAGCAGCATTGTATCCAGCGGCGGCTGCTTTTGCAGAGATTCTTCTTATTGCATCAGCAATGTATCTTGCCGCGCTTATTCCGTCACAATAATTCTCTGCGCAGTTTGGTGTTCCGCTTAGTGCGGCTGTTTTTGGTATCATTACTTGTACTTTTTTGTCTCCTTCTCCGCAGACATTAACATTAGTTGAATTTGCTTTGGTTACTTCTTCTTCTCGCAAGTTCCCTGTTTTGATATTAATGAAGAATGGCTTTGATGAGATTGGGGTTTGGCTCATTTCGGTTATTCCATTTACTGTTACCCCATAATGTTCTCTCTTTAGATTTGGTATTGCGGAGATTACTGTCATTGGAACAATTACTTTTTGTCCCGGAGAGATTGAGATTTGGGGGAGTGATAGCATTACTGAGCTTGCGATTCCAGGAACCCCATAATATGGATTCACCGGGAGCAGAGGATTCATTGTAGTTTGATTTACTCTTTCCTGATTTACTCCTGCGGGTGTTGCTGAGAGTACTCTTACTGGCTCCGCACAATTATTTGTAACTGAGATTTTTTTTGCAATTTGCCCTCCGCTTTCAGGGAGTATGTATCCCCACATCCCGTATCCCGCATCATTTGAGGAGAGGGTTGCGGTTAGGCAGTTGTATCCTGAATAGAATATTGTTACATATATTTCCCCAAGTGATTGGTTTGAACCATAATTGTAGGAGTAATTATTGTATCCGCTGTTGTAACCGTTATTATATCCATAACTATTATTTGCACCGTAGTAATTAGGGTTATAAGAATTTAGTGTGCTTGCCCCGCTGTAATAATTATTATTGTATCCTGAAGAATTTGTGTAATTTCCGCCGTATGCATTGTAAGTATTTCCATAATAGCTATTCGAGTTGTTGTTTCCATTATAGTAATCATAGTATCCATATCTGTCGTACTGCCCGCCCCTGTTATTGAGTCTCCCCATTCTCCCGTTTATTATTATTTTTGCTCGAACTGGTTCGGTTACTTTACTGCTTGATTTTGCGAAAGCGATTTTTGATAATCCTTGTCCCACATCAAGGCTTATTGTTCCTGGGGGCTCTACCGTCAAATCAACATTTGAGCCGCTTGCGTATTCCTTATCAACTGTGAATGTAATATTTTCAACTGGGAAGGAGGATACGTTGCTTACAAAGAATTGTTGTGCCGCGGTTGCCTTATCCGCCGTACTGCTTTGTGCCAGCCATAGTGTTAATTGTGATGGATAGCTTAGCGCAAACATTGGGTTTATTGTTCTAACATTAACGTTAATTGTTTTCTTCAAATAATTTGAGTCATAAGTTAATTGGTAGCCGAATACTTGTTCGCGTACATTTCCTCTGCTGATTAAGTTTCGCACATTTATTGAAATGTTTTTTGTTTCTCCCGGCTGCATGTCTATTGTTGCGTCCCCGTCAACGATTATCATTGAGCCTCTTGTTAATTCTTTTATTGGTCTTCTAAGTGTCAAATAGATTGCCTGGTCGCAGTGGTTTGTGAGTTCTACAACATCTCCTTCTGTTGCTTCTTGCTCTCCAAGTATGCTTATTGAGAGTGTTGTTGGGTTCATTACTAGACAGCTTGGGTCAAGTTTTCTATTATACATCATGTGTAGAGTTGAAATTACTTTTGTAATGAATTTTCCTTCCACTAGCCCCGAGATAGTAATTGTGGATGTCTCATCAGCGGTTTCTTCAAGCGCACCCAGATAAGTTACTGAGATTTGCACGGGCTGTTTATTGTTTGCGCTCATTGCAGGGGGAGCGATTATGCTTACCTTAAATTTACTGCTCTGTGTTGTTGCTACTGATTCCCCGATTGATTTTGTCGCGGAATCAGATTCCATATCTGTTTGAACTGAAATATTTTGTATTGTGAATTCAGAATTATTTGTTAAGTCCTCGGAGAGGCTGATTGTTTTTTGTCCCTGCGGAAGTTTTGCTTCTATTGTATCGGTGAAAGTAAGCACGTTTTGTATTGTAACAAGTATTGGCGCAGAATTTGTAGCATACCCTGGGGCAGATACTTCTACAGTATATACTCCAACCGAGAGATCATTTTGTATTCTATAATACCCGTTCTTTCCTTTTCCATCGCTTGCGTCCCCGATTACGCTCTTAACTATTTTTCCCTCTTTATCAATTATTTTTACAAGAGCATTAGTTACTCCAACAAGTCCAGAGTCCGCAACTTTTATTGTAAAATTTTTTCCCGCCATTATTTGTGATTCCGAGAGATCAATTAAGAGTGTTTTTTCATTTACTGCTTTAAATAGAATACTTTTGTCAACTGATTGTTTTCCCACCGCAACAATCTTTATTGACATTGCGCCGGGGTTTTTTGCTTTAAAGTAGAATCTTGTTTTTTCTTTTCCATCCTTGCTTATTGAGAGTGCTGCAGCGGCTTTCTTTGAGCCAATGTTTGTTGTGGCAGTTTCTCTTACAAAATCAAATGAGCCTGTTTGTGTTGAAGTAAAATCAATGTTGGAGTCTGTGCTTACATTGAGTTGAACATAATCCGCTTCTGCTGAACTAACCTCTACTTCAAGCCCGTATGTTTTGTCAACGAGTGCTTCAAATCCTCTTGCGTCAATAAAGTTTTCTGATTCATCAACAAAGTTTGTGGTAATGCATAAAGTAGAATTACATTCTGGGAGTGATTCGTAGAGTGTGAGTTCTTGTAAGGATGTTTCGGCGTACAATCCGTTTCTTGCATCAGTGTATGCGCTACTTCCAAGTGTTGCGTCCTGCGGTGTGCGGTAGTATTCTCCATCAACTATTGACCATGCTCTGTAATGTAACTGCATTTTTCCTTCTGTGAAATCCTCTGCTCTTACTTTTACTTTCACAATATGTGTTCCTTGGGGTTGGGATATTACTCCTTCAATCCACTTGCTTTTTTCTCCACCAAGCGTGCTATTTGCTCTATCAATTGCTTCGTTTCCTGGTTCTGGTGTTGGTGAATAAGAGTATGCCTGCGCGGTTTCTGCCCCTGCGAAACTTATATCATAAATTCCAACTTTCTCTGATTCAACAAATGTAGTGCTATCTGAACCGGTTCTAAAATGTACTCCGCCCTTTGTCGCTGCTTTTGGATAAGCAACGCTAAACTTTGCCCAGTAGAATGCCCCCGGAGTCACTCCTCTTACAACTTCCCCATTCTCATTTTCAAGTCCAACAAATTCCATTGTCGGGGAGAGTTCAGCCGGGTCCTTTGAGTATATCATTACTTCAACGTAATCTTTTCCTTTCACTGTAACATTTTCAGTGAATGTATTTCCATCAGAGAGCAGTACTTGTACTTCTACAATTTCGCGGTGCTCTGCATCAAAGAATGCGCGTGAGGAATATAAGTTCCCGTCAAATAGTATTGTTCCATCAAGTCCTGAAATTGTTGCGTCCCCAGAAATATCTCTTCCGTATGAATCAGTGAAACGCATTTCAAGAATATTGGGTTTCTTTTTCATTTGGAGTACAACTTTCTTTTCCGCATCAGTTGCTTTTACTTCTGCATTAATTGTTGCCTCAAGTACTTCTGTTGAGCCGTATATTTGGTATGTTTTTCCAACTGCAACTTTCATTTCAGCGTAACCCGCAAAACTTGTTTCGCTTCCAGTTGCAGCGTAGGGCAATTTATTTCCATCAAGTATTTCATATACCTCTACTTTTACTCCATTCACCGGATTTCCCTTTCCATCAACCGAGAATATTTCAAGTATTGATGCGTTTGTTGATGTTACTCTGTCCATCGTGAGTCTTACATCATCAGTAGAGCTTACAGAAACTTTTTGTCTTACTGGAAGGTAACCCTCTTTTTGTGCGATAATATAAATATCTTCAAGCGGGTCAAGCCCGTTAAAATCAATTCCTGCGGTGGTTGTTGTTCCCTCACCAAAGAGCTGTAAATTTTCTCTAAATATTTGTACTTTTGCGCTGTCCACTCCGAATCCTGATTGCGCATCAAGCACAGTAATGTGGAGTTTCTTTCCCCCTTGTTCTAGTATTACATCAATTTTGTCTTCTTGTTTTCTTACAGTATATCCTGCGCCTTCCTTATCAGAATCATAAGTTAAGTAACCCAATTTTTCTACCATTATTCTTAATGGTTTTCCAGTATCAACTGGTCCAGTTACTACTCCCTGCGCGGTGTAATCGCTAAAAATTATATTTGAGGTTGTTTTGTCATACGCAGTTACTTTTGCGTCATCAATTGCTTTTCCTTCTGCATCAGAAACATTAATCATCAGCGCCGCTTTTCCAACAAAGCTTTGGTTTGATGGCTCAAGCGCAATTTCCTTTACTTCGCCTGCCCTAAATACTACTTGTTGTTCGTATGGATTATATCCTTCGGCAGTAATTTTTAAAAGAACCGTTACTCCTTGGGGCACCGCTGTTTTTTTGTAGAATCCGTTTGAGTCCTCATCAAGCTTGTACTGCATATCAGAGCTTAGTGTGACAAGAACATTTGCTCCGGCGATTAATGTATTTGTTTCCTTATCAGTGATTCTTATCTTTGCTTCTGTTCCCTCATATGCTTTATCAAAGGATAATCTTGGAGCATTATTTTCTTCCCCTATTGTAAAGGTTATGGAGCTTGGCTGGTACCCGTCAAGAGAAGCGGTGATAGATATTTGTTCGCCATTAAATAGTCCGCGTTTTAGGGAGGCGATTTTTTGCCCGTCATTTAACAATCCATCAAATAGTGATTCGCCTTTGCTATCCACTATGGATACCGCCACATTATTTAGTGGGGAACCATCAGCGCTCTTTAGCGAGAGGGTTAATTGGCTTACATCCGCACCATGATAAGTGAATCCAACTGTTAAGAGAACTAATATTGCTACTATTATAGCTATTGTTACTACAAAGCTTGGTATTCCGCGGTTCTCAAAAAAATCAGAGTACTTATAGACTGGCAAGCCCTTTGCGTCAAGAAAGTCAAGGGTGTCAAAGTACCTATCTTCTGCTTTGGTATAAATTCCAGCAAGTTTTTCTGAAATCAATTTCCCCACCCAGCGCCCAAAAAAACAATTTTTCCCTAAAAAAGGCGCATCCTGCGCCTTAGCTCTTAATAACTCTAATTAATTATATTCATTACTGACTTAATAAACCTTCTTGAATGCGGGAAATTAACCGCTAGTTACTCATTTCCTCAATTTTATTCGCATTACTTTCTTAGCTTTTGGCTTTCTTTCGCCCCTCACTCATTTTTCTTCTCTTGCAGAGTAATAAAACCAAAGGACGTATACTCCGAGGATGTAAAAGAACAAAATGAATCTGAATAATAGGTCATGCGCTAGCTCTACTGTCCCAACTGACTGAGACAAAATCAAGTTTGCGGTTATTACTAACCTAATAATGTTAAAAATCACTCCCGCAATTATCGCAATTGCAACCCCAATTAGTTTTTTGCGCCAAGAAACTCCAAAACTCGCCAAAATCGCTGATACGAGAACAATTATTTCTAGTATTCCCGTGCATAACCAGGAGATTATTACTTGTTTGTCATTCGCAAGAAAAGAGTAACAATTGCTCTCTACATCAATCCCTGCCCAGCTCCCCTCAGTGCATGTCACTTCGCCGATTTCTTTTATATTAATTCCCTCTGTTGACAAAATTGAGGACAAGGTTAGTCCGGTCGCGTCTTTAAAAAATTGCTGGGGTACTGCGCCAATAATCCCCGTAATTATGAGGTAAAATAACGCGAAACCGAGTACAAAGAAAGCGAATTGTTTTGTTTGGCTTGCGCGGATTTTCTCTGATTGTAATTCAAAATAATTCTTAATTGAGTCAAGCGTTCCAGTGTGATGCTTTTTTGTGCCGCCAAAAGAAAGGGATTTTTTCTTAATACTCATACCAAAAATAAGATTTTTTAGGTTTATTAACTTGCTCATCAGGTTTTTATATTTCATTTCCCCATTACTATCGCTTGATTAGGGATTCTAAATGAAGATTAGTGGCTTTGGTTGTGATGTTGAATGAAAATTGGCGGATTCAAAGTAGGGGATTTTGTCGTTAAGGATGTTGGGGGTAAGCGTGCGCTTATCTTTGACTGCAAGAATTGTGTTTACTCTGCTTCTATTGCGGAGGACCATCATTGCAGGTTTCACACAATAAAAGTTTTGCAGGAAGTTGAGGCGGACAAAGTTGTTCTTGCGGAAGTATATGAGAGAGTGTATGAGAATACTCAAACCAAAATGTTAATGGAGGTGGCAAATCTTTCTCAGCGTTTAGCGATTGAGGGGATTTGGAGTTATAATCACCTAGGAAAACCGGCAAAAGAGTGTGAACAATTTTTTCCCGAGCGCCACCAAGTAATTGTAAGGATCGCAAATGATTTGATTAGTTATGACCCGCTCCTCTCTTATCTCTCGCTTTTGCAGGAACTAAGAAAAGAAGAAGAAAAGATGAGACAGGGAGATGGGGTATATACTGCGTGTACTGAGCCTTATATTGCTACTCTTGTTGAACTAAAAAACAGGTTTGAGACTCTGCTCTTAATAATTCATGCGAAAAAGATTCTCACTGAATTAAAAGAAATGCCTGAAACGAGTGTGATTTACAAATCTCTTTTTGAAGCGGATATTAAGCCGAGTTTTATTGGCTCAAAATTATCTTTTGCTGGAATGGAGAATTATGAATTGCTTGATGAGTATGCGGTGAAAGAATCAAGCGTACAGATTCTTGCCGACCCTGATAAAGTAGAGCACTTGTATTATGTAAATCCTCCAGAGTATTCACTTGCGCCGGACCAGTACTTTGTTTTAAGTAAAACTAGGGAGATAGTTGCATCATATAAGCCAGGAAGAACTTCGCTTTCTACTGTTGCGACATCAAGGAGATACTTTGAGAGATTATATGAATCAACAATAAAAGAAATTGCGGCGTACAGTAAAATTCCTCTTACTCCGGAGGATATGGGTTCTCTTGCAAAAGTTGTTGCGCGTTATACTGTTGGTTATGGAATTTTAGAGGTACTACTAAATGATAGAAAAATTACGGATGTGTATATTGATTCGCCGATTGGTTCGCGCCCAATTTATATTGTGCACTCTGATTACGGACAATGTCAGACAAATATTACTTTTACAGAGAACGAAGCAAATTCACTTATCTCAAAACTTAGGGCGATGTCCGCAAGACCCTTTGATGAGGCTCACCCAGTACTTGACTTTGATTTACCTGACCTTGAGACTCGTGTTGCGGTTATTGGTCCTCCTCTTGCGCCAACAAGTTATGGTTTTGCGTTTAGGTTGCACAAGATTACCCCATGGACGCTTGAGCAGTTCATTGATGTGAGTTATATTAATCCGCTCGCGGCCGGGTTATTAAGTTTCTTTGTTGATATGCAGGCAACTACACTAATCGCCGGCTCAAGGGGTTCTGGAAAAACTTCTCTATTGCAGGCAGTGATGCTTGAGATTCCGCAGAACAATAGGATTATTGTTCAGGAAGATACTTTAGAATTACCAGTTCCGCATATGAAGGATATTGGATTTAATATTCAGAGATTAAAGACACGCTCTCCGATTAGTGTTTCAAAAACAGAGACAGAGGTTGACCCTGCGGAGGCACTAAGGACTGCGCTTCGTTTAGGTGACTCTGCACTTGTTATTGGGGAAGTGCGCTCAAAGGAAGCAAAAGTATTGTATGAAGCTATGCGTGTTGGTGCCGCGGGTAATGTTGTACTTGGAACTATTCACGCTGACTCGGCTTACTCTGTGTGGGATAGAGTAGTAAATGATTTGGGGGTGCCAACTACTTCATTTAAGGCAACGGATATTGTTGTTGTTGCGCGCCCGATTAGATTTAAGGGGAGCCTTGTAAGGCATAGGAGAATTGTTGAGATTACTGAAGTAAAGAAGCACTGGACTGAGGATCCTTCTACGCAAGGGGGTTTGCTTGACTTAATGAAATATGATGCGGCAAAAGATACTTTGGAATTAATGGAGGATAATCTTAAGGAGAGTGATTTGTTCCAAAAAATTCAGAAAACCAGCGGGCTTGGTGTTGAAGAAATTTGGGCGGAGATTCGCCTGCGCGGGAACGCAAAATTATTCCTTGTAGAGCAAAAAAATGCGCTCTCTCTTCCTTCTCTTCTTGAGGCGGAGCACACAAGTTATTGCACAGGAAAATTATTGTTGATGAAAGAATTAATGATTGAAGAGAGCGGTAAAGCAAATTATGACCAATTGCTTGGCATGTGGAAGAACTGGATTAATACAATAATTATTCCAAGGCTCCAAAAAGAAAAAGATGAGGCTGCAAAAGCAAAGAAAGCTGCTGCAAGCGAAGAGTAAAAAAAAATTTAAAGAGTTTTTTTAGCTGACGAGGAGATTATCTCAATCTAACCGTCTCAAGATTTCTTATCGCAGTAGTGCTTATCCCAAATTTTTGTGCAACATACTTTGAGAATTCTATACTTCTTTGCGGGTCGCCGTGGTTTACCAAAATCTTTTTTGGTTTTGGTTTTAATGAGGACACATACCCTATGAGCTGATTAAAATCTGAGTGTCCCGAGAACCCATCAATTGTCTCTATCCTCATTTTTACATCAAGTTTTCTTGTTTTTCCGTTATCGGATATTGGCATGCTCTTCATTCCTTGCTGGATTTTTCTCCCAAGTGTCCCTTCGGCAAGGTATCCAACAAACACTAGAGTGTTTGACGGGTTTTCGGCGAGTTTGTGGAAGTAATCTATTACTGGTCCGCCATTCATCATCCCGCTTGTTGAAATTATTACTGCGCCGCTTCCGTTACAGATTTTTTCCCTATCTTCTCGCTTTGCTTCCTTAAATATTGGAGAGTCAAATGGAGAATCATTTGTTAGGATTCTTTTCTCAAGGCTTTGGCGTAAAAATTCAGGGTATGCTGTGTGTATTGCGCTTGCTTCTCGCACCATTCCATCAACATAAATACTATTTTTTTCGCTTAGTACTCCTCTTTTGTATGCGTCTTCAATTACCATGCATATTTCTTGTCCTCTTCCAACACCAAACACGGGTATTAGTACGTTTCCACCGAATTGGGTTGTTTCTTGTATAATATCAAGTAATTTCTGCTCTGCGTCGCGCATAGTCATTTGTACTGCATCTTTTGCGCCGTAGGTACTTTCAATTATCAGTGTTTCTATTCGCGGGTATCTTATATCAATATTATCAAAGAGCCTTGTCATCCCGAATTTTATGTCCGCACTATAAACCAAGTTATGTGTTCCCTCACCTATGTTTAAGTGTACTGAGCTTGAACCAAGTAAGTGTGCTGCATTGTGCAGAGTTAATCTAACATCAGGAGCAATATCCGTTACTTCTCTATATTCTCTTGGGATTGAGTGCAGTAAAGTGTTCTTCACATCCGCTTCTGTGTATGGCGCAGCTTTTTCCTGCACAACACTAACATCAATATAATCAAATTGCAAAAGAGTCATTAGATCTCTTGTTGGTTCTGTACAATAAACCGGCCCGTCATAACCCATTTTATAAATAAATGGAAGTAATCCTGTATGGTCAGAGTGCGCATGCGATATTACCACCGCATCTATTTCACTTAATGGATAACCTAGTGAATCAATGTATGGGTATGGGTCATCAACGCTGAAATTTAATCCAGCATCAAGTAACACTTTTGTCGAATCAGTTTCAAGCAGCATACAGCTTCTTCCAACTTCGCGAAATCCCCCAAGCGCAGTGAATCTAATCCATTGTCTCTTGGTTTCTGCTTTTTCAGCATAAATTTGTTCCGCAGTTTTTAAGAGGAATTTTTTTCTTTCATCAGCGTGCTTGTATAAGTGTTTTCTTATTCCTGTTAGAATATCTGATTTTGATGTTGGCGCCCTTAGTATTCGCGGCGTCCACCCTGTTTCCATTATTATTCTTTTTGATAATTCCCCGCCCTTTCCAATAACAAGCCCTTTTTTTACTGCTTCAATTATTACTTCGCTGAAGGGTTCTTCAAAATAAATATCTTTTATTTCTGCTTCCTTTGGAACCATTTCCATTATTTTTTTCTTTGCCTGCTCAACATTACTAAGAAGTGATTTATCGGTTCGAATATTAACGCGTTTTTTTAATTCAAACGCTATTTTTGAAACCAAATTTTCTGTTCCAAAAAACGCTTCGGGGTTTTTTGTGTAAATAACTACTTCAGGGCCCTCCATCTCTATTTTTGTTACCCCGCATTTATCAGGGATTATTTTTTTTGCAATTTCGTTTATTTCATCTAATATTTTTATTTTTTGCACCATATTATTCAACTCATATTTTATTTTTATTCCATTTTTTTGTTTATTTTATTTTCTTATTTTATTTTTCATTTTTATTTTGCCAATCTACAAATTCTCTTTGTGAATTTTTTATTTTAGCAAAGTAATTTATTAATATTTGAAATTCATTAAAGTTGCAGGAATTTTCTTAAAAATAAATCAAATAACTCAATTCAAAAAAAGCATTTTTCTTTGTTGTATTTTAGAATCTTGCTGATTTTGCGAAATTTATTTTTACTTTTCCAATTATTTTCTCCACTTCTTTAGGATCAATTATTCTAAATCCACGTTTATCTACAACAGTAACAGTAATTGATTTTCCGCCTGTATAAATATCGCGGTTTTTTGATGACATTACTGCTTTGATTGCAATGCTTATTGCTTCATCTTCATTTGGTGTTTCTTTGTATTCTGAATCAAACATTGATATTGCAAAATCAGAGCCGCTTCCTGTAACAGCATATTTCTTTTTCTCTGATACTCCCCCAAATGGATCTACTTCATAAAGTTCAGGGGCATTATTTACTCCGCCGATTATTGGCGCAAAAATAAAAGGGTAATATCTGTTTCCGTTTAACACATTTGATAATAGTGAAGCAACTGCTTTTGGGGTCATTTTTGTTCCGCGTTCTACTTCATAAAGTGCCGCCTGTGCTTTTAGAAATCTTATTAGTGCAAGTGCGTCTCCCACTCCGCCCGCAATTGTTAGAGCAACATAATCAGTTATTTTGTATACTTTCTGCGCTTCTTCATCCGCAACAACATTCCCCATTGTGGCCTGCTGGTCTGCAGCGAGTACTACAAAATCCGTTCCAACAACGCCCACAGTCGTGGTCCCTGTTTTTTTTCCTTCAATTTTAAGATTAGGGTTAACAGGCGTATTTGCGCTTTGGAATCTTACCCTCTCGCTTATGAGGCTTATTGGTAATCCTTCTACTTCTCTATAATGGTTCATAATATCAAACTCGAAAAATAAAGGCACTTGCTAAAAGCAGTTAATACTAAATTCTCTCTCAAAAACCTTTAAAAAGGTATTTACTTGCACCCCCAATACTTTATTTTGGCTGCTCTTTTGCGGGTGTTTTCTTTGAAATATTCTTTGCATTAAGTTTTGTTCCGCTCTCTGCCATTGCCATCGCAATATATTCAATCACTCTTTTTCTTGAAAGGAGATTATCCAGGTTCAAAACAAAAGCGTGCTGTATATGCGTTCCTTCCTTTGCTTTTCTTTTTGAGGCAGCATCTGTTTTTGAGTTATAAATATCAAATGATTTTACCATCAATCCAACAAGCGCCCCGTCATTTGCATCCCTTAATACTTCAAGATTTTTTTTGTATTGTTTAACAACTCTCTTTCTTTGGAATCTTTTTACATACGCGCCAGGCCCTAAGAATTTTTCAGGACCAACTATCGCATTTCTTTTTGAAGCAAGCCGGCGAATAAGTGAAGCTCTCTCATCGTTAAGCTCGCTGATTATTTGAATATCTTTTGGATTGACACTTTTTCTCCTAAAAAAAAGTTCTGAATCTATTGCGGCAAGCCTTCTTCGTACATCTTTTGATGCCTGCAAATAATGAAACAAGCGTGCGGCTTTTGTTGAATTTACTTTTTCCCTCATTGTTGGCGCCCTGCTTTTTATTGAGTGCAATCTGTGCGCCACAGCATTTTCGCGATTCTCTTTTGCGCGCAAATCATGCCCATCTGCAATATCATTAAGTACTTTGACAAATTTCTCCGCCTCGGCTTCGTTTGGCGGATGATAACCAGTGCCTTTTAAGTAAAGTTGCTGGGGTTTTTTCCTCAAATCCTTAAAGTAATTTCCAAGAAATTCTGCTTCTGCTCTCTGATACGCCGTCTCAACTTTGTGGTCCCTCGCCCTGTTCAAATAATCCCTGCTCATTTGTGCGGATTCCTCTGAAGTATAACCGTTTTTTTGAATTTGTTTAAGCAGCTCTGCAAATTTTTTTCTTTTTGGGCTACGCGCTTTTCTCCATCTTGCGGGAAGATTTTTAGCAGTACTCATAACTCTTTTCATATTCATTTCAATCACTAAAGGTAAATGTTGTTTATATTAGTGCCGTGAGCACAGCTATTACAATTATCCCTAGCGCCATTACTATCATTATTCTTCTTGAGGAATGTTTTTGTATTTCAGGGAGGAGAGTGGATGCCCCAATGTAAAGGAATTCTCCGACGAATGCCACAAGGATTATTGCAAGTAAGTATGCTGGTATTGCAAGAGAAAGGGTTAGTAGTATTCCTGCTACTGGCGCAATTGCCCCGCATAGTAAAATGAATGCAGCATCCCTTACTTTTTGTTTGTTCTTCAGCATCACAGTAACAATATTTACTCCGTCAGTAAACTTGTGCATTAGCACCGCAAATGCAACTATGAATCCCACGGCAGGATTAACTTGAAATGCACTCCCAATTGCTACCCCATCAAGGAAGCTGTGGACAACAAGGCTCCATGCTCCAATTGGACCCATTATGTGCCCCTTGCATTCATCTCCGTGGCAGATATCATGTGTTGTAAAGAATTTTTCAAGCAGGCTATAAGCAAAGAAGGCAATCACTATTGTGAGCATCAAGTAATTTATTGGGAGTGAGATTGACTTGGCAAGTTCAATACTCTCTGGGAGTATATCAAGAAAAGATACTGCAACAAGGCTCCCCGCACCAAAAGCAAAGAAATAATGTAAATGTTTTTTGAATTTTAATATTATTATCCCGCCGGCAAGAGTAGCGCAAAAAGTCGCTATTGCGAGAATGAAAATAATGGATTCCATAAAATAATTCTGATGAGTTAGGATTAATAAACTTGCATTAGGCGAAGATGATTGCTTTTTATTCTGCTCTAAAAGTTAATGCACTTTTACTAAGTCCATTGGGATTAGTATATCGTGATTTGTAATTCCCACCGCAGTTCCTGTCACGCCGCTTACTTCCGTTTTTGAGTCCAGGCATTGTTTAATCTGCTGGCCATCACAGCTAGCAATCAGATTTACTATGTCATAACCAAAGGCAGACATGAAATTCGGTTCCTTATTGTACTTTGCGCGGTAATTTTGTTTGAAATCTTCGCTGTTGCCCGGCGTAGAGAAAGCAAATTGGTTTGTATAGAAAGTAATGTTTGGGGATTTTGCCTGCGTCTCAGGATCGGACTGCACGTTTGATACTTCAACTATTGGTATATTAAAATCCAGTTCCTGAACTTTTTTTAACAGCGCAAGTGATTCGCTCGGAGGGGTTGGGACAAATAACAGAGCATCAGGATTTGTCTCTTGTGCTTTTGTAAGGATGGTTGAGAAATCAGTTTCATTTGGTGTATAGGATTCATTAAACACTACTTGTTTTCCCTGTTCTGCCGCAAGTTCTTGGATTTTTTCGTCCACGGATTGGGCATATTCATCTTTGCGATAGATTACCGCAAGCCGGCTCGCATTCTTTAAAGGAGAAATAGGATTCTGAAAAGATGGGAGCGCAAAGTGATTTGCATCCGTGTAATAGCGGTAAGCATATTCATTTGTGATGTTGTTTGCCGCACTTTGTGTGATTACCACGCCCTTTTTATCGTCTTTCGCCAGTTTGGCAAGAGGTACGCTTACTATACTCAATGAGGTTACATAAACATCAACGTCCTGTATCTTCATTTTCTGATAAGCACTAATCCCGTCTGCAGCAGTTCCCTTGCTATCCTCATAAATTACCTCAAGTTCTGGATGATTTTGGAGTGCGAGTTCCATCCCGTTCTTCATGCTCTCTCCCCAAACAGTAGATGGTCCGCTAAGCGCAAGGATTGCTCCGATTTTTGTTGTACTGCTCTGCGCCGGGGTCTGCAGGGTAAAGACATAAACAATAGCTAATATTGCAACAATAATTATTGCAAGCACCACAAATAGAGTGAATTTATTTTTCATCTAAAAGAATAAATACAAAAGTGAATATAAATCCTCCTCATGAATTACAAATAAGTCACCTTAACACGCTTATACAAAGTTTATTATGCAAAGATGCTTTATTTTGTACGAGAAAAATGGAAATAGATATCACAATATTTTTGGCGAGATTTTGGGGAGGGCTTTTTCTAAGTCTTGGCCTTGCGGCAATAGGCGCGGGTTTTTTGAGGAGAGTAATTAAGTACACTGATAAAAAAGCAATAACAGTTTCAACTGGATACATTACTTTTCTATTAGGGCTTTTTACCGTAAGTCTCCACACCATCTGGGTTATGGATTGGAGAATAATAATTACAATTCTTGGCTGGGCGACTTTGCTAAAGGGGGCAACCAAAATTGCTTTCCCAAACCACATCAATAAACGGGCACAATTATTCAAAAAGTATTCAAAGTTCTGGGGATTAGTAATCGGACTCTTTGGAGCATGGCTTCTTTGGATGAGCTTCTTCTAAAAGCACCAAAAAAAACTAACTCCTCCAAGAGTCTTAATACTAAATTAAGTCACACTACGCCATTTTTGTTAGAATCCTTTCCCATTTCACTTTTCACATTGTGCCTTTTCATATTCTTTTATGCTTCGAATCAAATAACTTTTCCTGCTGACCGAAACAGAATCTAATATGGTTTTTAATTGACTCGGTTGCAATTGAAGCAAAGTATACAAAAAACGAGGAGTTAAAAAATTATTTTCATCACTTGCCGTGCTCACCAAAAAATCCAACCCATATTTCGTAAATAAACACTGAGCCACTTCGGCTTCAGTGGCAGAGCATTTTTTAGGGAGTTTTAAATACGCTATTTGGATAATGATTTTTGCACCGTTTTTTCGCAAAATCTTTTCGGCGGATTCCATTGCTGCTCCAGTGGAATATGCATCATCAATCAAAATAATGTTTCTCCCATTGAATTTCCCTTTTGGACAGATTAAAGTTTCTTTTATGAGTTTTAACCGTTCTTTCTTGTCCTTTGAATAATAGTAATCATAATATTTTTCTTGCCCCAAAACTCTTCTCTTCAGACTTATGAGGGGAATGCCAAGTTTTTTTGCAACGGCGGTTGAAATATATAACGCCGAATAGTTTGGGATTGGGGATGGACAGCAGGTTAAAACAAAATCTTTTCTCGCAGAGTGTCCAAGTTGTTTTTTTATCTCGGCTGCAATTTCTTCCGCGCATAAATCAACGCTTTTTTTAACTCCGAGTTTTAATCCAGAGAATAATTGAGAAAAGTAATCATCACAAGAGACAAAAGAATGCAGAAAAGTAATTGCCGTTAGTATCACCAAATAGTTATAGGACTCCAAAAAAGAGATTAGCAAACACTAATAAAGTTATTTATTGTGAAAAGTTTAATTCACCATCTCAGACTTGTTCTCATTTTAGTGAGTGTGTTTAAACTAGTATATTTGAGTTAATCAACAGGTTTGGCTACTAAGGGTCTTGCCCTGTTGGATCGCCCGTTTAATTTCTCGTGCATCATTTAGCCAACTTTTGTTTTCCAAATACAATCAAAACTCCAATCACACAAACCATCAAGACCAATATCAAATCGTTATCTGGGATTGATTGGTTGCTTGCGGGAGGGGTTATTGGAAGGAATGCATCTTTTACGCAAACATCACACGCTCCCTGCGAAGAAATATTTCCAACAGCCTTAAGCAACGCAAACTTCTCAATCGGAGTTGAAATATTAATTTGCGTTGTCACCGGAACCACCCCGCAACTAACAACAGAAGGAACACTAACAAGCGCCTCATTATTCCCACTAAACAAACCCAAATCCATCAACAAATCCTTATTACACCCCGCAGTAACAAAAAAAACACCATTTATCTTTGAAAGATTAAGACTCACAACAGAATTCAAATTAGACACAGGAATAACAGGATTCACCACAACAACAGGCGAAGCAGTATAAGGCAACACCCTCACCAACCCCATCGCAGAAGTACTACTCCCATTCGAATCCCTAACCCCCAACAAAACATTAAACTCCAAATTAGTATCAAAAAAACTACTCGAAGCAACCCCCAGCCCCGGACTCAAAGAATTAGCACCCGAACTAACCAACACGGACAAATTACTCGGAACACCCACAAAACTCCAATTCACATCATAATAAGGCAAAGAACTCGAATCAAAAAAAGGAACCCCCCCAAAAGCATTCCCACTAACCACAAACAAACTACCCGCCGAAACCACATACGGCCCACCAACAAACGCCATCAAAGGCCCCGGCACACAATAACCAACCTGCACACCCACCCGCGCAACATCAGACAAACCAAACTGATTCACCACCTGAACATCACACCACTGACCAAAAACCGCCATCGGCCCCGCAGACAACAAATTACCATCCAACCGACAAAACACACCACCAGAATTATTAATCAAAGAAAAAACCAACGCATCCCTATTCGCATCAACAACAAAATTTGTCAGAGATAATTTAGAACCCACATCAGAAAAACAATAATTAAAATCACTAAACACAGGAGGAACCAAATTTATTGGCGGCACACTTAAAACAGTAATATCCGCCACAGCACTAGCAGAATTCTGCGGAACATGCGAATCACTCACAACAAGCCTAATCTTAGCCGAAAAAGGATCAGAACAAGAAACAACCGGAGTCAGAGTATCCCCACCCGACTTCACCAAACAACCACCCAAATTATCAACAAACCCCCAAGAATAACTCAAAGGACCCACCCCACCAACCGCACTACCCACAACACTAAAATCCGTATCCTTAACCACAGAATACGGACCCGCCACCGAAGCAGACAAACATGCAAAAGGCACATTAAAAGTCAAAGTGCCCCAGCCCAAAGAACCATCAGGATTCTTAGAAGTCAATCCAGTGTTATTTCGTGCATATGCCTTAATTGTCTTAGTCCCTGTAGTTGTAAATATATGCGACACGATTTTAGTTGTGCCTGAAGTAACAAAGGAAGTTGACTCGTCCGCAACCCCGTCATTGTCCCAATCAATCCAATACTGGATAGTATCATAATTTGGGTCCGTTGAGGTAAAACTAAAATCAAAAGAATTACACGCAACTGCAGAAGAGTCAGAAGGGCCAGTAATTATTGGGATAGTTGGAGGATTATCTGAGCGCACTGCAACAAAATTATGCTCTAGAGCAATAGAAGGAATGTTAAAAACATAATCGCCCTGCCCCGAAATTGCTCCTGTCGTAAAATTATAAATTAATGGAGGAAGAACTAGGGAAGTTGGATTCACTGTGTTTTGATACTCGCCTATTTGCGCCAAATATACCTTTCCATAAGTAGGATTGAAATTAATTTGACTATCAACTATTCCTGCGCTTATAACTGTGCAATTAATCCCAGAAGTATCACAAGACACATTTGCATATCCGGCGCCAGTTTTGTGTGTAACAGAATAAGTTGGGGGATTTATTGAAATCTCCATCCACACGTGCTGAAGACACTCTGACCCACACTCAGGCAATGTTTGAAAATAATTCCCGCAACCCGTAGTCCAAAAACTTGCCGGGTCCGGGCAGGGGTTTGCGGCGCCATTAATTATTGCCCCAAATGGGCTATCTGTTCCCCCGCCAGTAGCAAACCAAGTAAAATCAGAGTTTGCAACTTGCTTTACTTGCACCAAAAATTTTGTCCCCACTGCAAATCCTGTTGAAGCAGTATCAATTTCCTGCCCAGTATCTAAATTAATTACCTTTGCTGAATAATTTAATTGTATACCAATAGGAGATAATTCTATTGCAAAAGAGCCACTAACAATTCCTGCAGAGTCAGCACCCCAACTATCAAGGGCTTCGGGAGGAAAAGAATATTCTGAAGAATTAATAGTTGTATTATAAGAATTTGATACCGCATTTGCATTCGAAGCCAGGCTAATAAACAAGAAAAAACTAATAAACAAAAATAGAAATACGTTAATAAGTTTCATTTCTTTTCCCCTCTTTTAATTCTCTTAGAGAGGTGCAAAAACAAAATTCCTAAAATGAATAGTAAAGCAATTAATCCAATCCCAATCAAAAATGGATTTTGTAAGTCAAAAGAAAGCAAATCCTGCTTCTTCGGGCAATTAATTAGTGTACAATCATAAACCACTTCTGCTCCGTCAACAAACATTCCGCCCATATATAGTTCGGCTTTGAGTGTTACTTTTGAATAATCTTTTTGCAAAACAAAGCTCTCTTTTAGCCCCATCATTTCCCCAGTAATGTTTCCATCATAAGTATCACTAAAAATAACTTTTCCGCTTTCATCCAAGATAGAAATCTTTAGATTATTATCAGGCACTACTTTTGCGGTTCCCATTCCATGCACACAGCTAAATACTGTGCTCTCTTTTCCCGCTTCAAGTGGAAAACTTAAAAGAGAAGGGAAGTTTATTCTTGTTCGATCAACCCCTTTTCTTGCGAATCTTATATCAAGGATTGATTTTGAGTCCTTGTAATCAAGTTCAGCGACAATAAAATAAACCGGTTTTGTGGTATCATTAACGTTGAACTGAAGAATCCGTTTTTCACCCGGATTTAGTCCGATTGTTTCTTTCTTTTCGGAAATTAGGTTTGCTTCTGTTAGCCCGTCCCATGAGTAAAGTCTCCAAGAGATATCCGCGTTTTGAATATCTAAAGTATTATTTGAGGCTTGTGCAGTTACTTTAACTGTTCCTGTCGGGGAAACCTGAGGTATGAATGCAATAAATTGATGCGGTTTTCCATTAATCATAACAGCATTTTTATCAAACTCGACAATTGAATTTTGTTCTCCGCTTATTTTGAAGAAGTACCTTGCCCCAACAACATCATCTGTAAATGAGAGACCATAAAGATTAAACTTTTTTTCTGTAACAAAGAACGAATCTATTTCATAATCCCCGCTTTGGGTGAAGGATGGAACCTTCCAATCAAAAGATATTTGTTTTTTTCCGTTAACATCAAGCGCGATATTATCCGCGACAAAGAACTGGTCCAATAATGCCCCGCCATTTTTTAGTTCTTCAATATTATCAGTTTGTTTTCTAAAAACCTTTACATAAACCGAGCCGTCAAAAATAGGATAAGGGTTTTCATTTGTAATTACTGCAGTAAAACTCATTGTTGAGCCTGATGAAGAACTTGGTGTTTGGGATTGGATATCAACTTTGACGCTGCCGAATTTATAGTAATCAAAGCAGTTAACTTGCTCAAGGGCAAATGCTCCGCTGGTAAGAATTAGCATTGAAATTAAACAAAATAAGCTAAGCCAAGTCCGGTTCATTAAAACACGATAAAAAATAGTTCTTTAAGTATAAAAATGTCTCCTCTTCCCCAAAAGTTACGCGCTCTTTGGCATTTTTTATTATTAGCGGAGCAGATTCTGTGTTGATTAGACTTACACTTATCAAGAATCTTTTGACTCCGCCATTAATTATACTTGCTGCAATAATTTATTTGTGCGCAAACTTTACTTTCCCTTTTCCCCGCATCAAGAAAATTATTCCAACTATTACTAGTATTACTATAATTCCTCCAACTAATCTCCAATCAATAGGAAGAGGCGGTACTATTTGTTCTTCTGAGCATGTTTGTGTAATTACTGGGTTTCCCCCGGTGCATCCGCTCGGATTGCTTGTGAGTACTGATCTTGTTTGTGTTCCGTTTGTGCATACGCTCCAATCAGTGTATGTAAAGGATGTACATTGATTTGTTGGTGTGATTGCTGGAATTATTGTTGCTGTTCTTATTACTGAATCAGTGAATTTTAATGTATTAACATCTGGATTTGTTGTGGTTATTGCTGAGTAAACTAAGTTAGTTGATTGTCCTGCATTAAGTAGCGGCAATGTGAATTCTAGTACTGGATCCGCAAGTATTGTTGTGAATGGAATTAGTGATGTTACTTGTGTTGCGCTTAGTGCAACTGCTTTTGGCACTTCAACAATTACTTTTATGTCTTTTAGGTTATTGTTTGTTTTGTTCTTTATTATAATGGTTATTGTTGTTTTGTATGTTGTTTCCCCAGTTGAGGATACAATTTTTTGAATTAGTACTGTTTGTGTGAGTTCATAATCCTGTGCATTGGAAATAATATCCGCTATTTGGCTTGGGGTATATACATTATTTCCTTGTCCATCAAGTATTCCTCCCAAAAGAGATTCTATTTCGCTTGCTGTTGGCACAATAATTGTATTAGTATCTAATAGGGTTGTTGTTGAAGCTAATGTTGTTGTTGAGCTTGTTCCGCCGTGGCTGCTACTGCTTCCCCCAGATGGTGTTGTTGGTGTTGTCTGGCATGTAGTGCTGCAATATCCGCTTGTGCAAATAGAATTAGAGGTACATGTAGTACCATTAGCTTGCTTTGAAACATTAAAGTCCCTTACAACCCAAGGGTCACTGCCAGTTTTACAAAAACTAGCGAATGTAAACGTATCAAATGTTGCACCTAATACCTTTAGAGTAATTGTATCCCCCGTATTAGCGCCCACGGAATTTAAACTATAATTACCATCAGTGATTGTTGCTGTCTTTAAGAGAGTAGCCCCTTTATAGGCCAATACATTCAAATCCTCAACAGTAACCCCGTCCCCTGTTACTGTTCCCTTAACCCAGCAGGGTTCTGTAGTTGGAGTTATAGCAAATCCAATACTAATTATGCTGACAAAAAGAATCATTGTTATAGCTACTTTGGAAAACATATTATTCAATACCATTTTTACCCAACCCCATAAAAATAATTAGTGAAGAACCTTTTTTGGTTCTTCACTCTTTAATACCCCTAACTATTTTTTAGTCTGACTCAAATCTTATTGACTTATTATCAGCACTAGCCTTCAACTCGAATACAAAGTAGTTCAATGCTTCGATTGTGCTATACAAATTGTATGTCGCGAAGTCTGCACTAGCTACAGTTACCCATCCATCTGTATCATTATACACATAGACATTGTTCATATCTGCAGTAGCTAATCTCTCGCTTGCTGGACCGCCGGTAGCTGTCAAAAGGTCGCTCATATTAAAGTCTGTTCCCCAAACACCGGTTATTCCTTCAAGTTCGCTCTTTGATATTAAATCTCCGAATCTTCCAGAACCAAATCCATTACTTGATTTTGGGAACTCGAATAGGTATGTGTATGTTGTGCAAGCTGATGTAGCGAAATTTGCATCGCTTGTATTTGATTCGTTTCCAGTACTATCCCTTGCGTACACACTATAATGGTATGTTGTTCCGCATGTTAGTCCTGACAAAGCAGTTGTTTTGTCAGTCGCTTCTACTACAGTAGAGTAAACTGTTACTCTGTCATAGTTAGTACTTGTTCCGTAATGAACCTTTGCAGAACCATTCTGGTCTGACTGGAACACTATGCTAGCACTTGTCTGAGTTATACTCTGAACAGGTGTCGCATTCATTGTTATAGTTGGAGCTGTGTCCACAGCGCATGTTGTTGTTGTGAAATTTCTATTATAATCAACAACATTTCCGGATGCATCTTTAACATACAATGTGTAGTTATAGTCAGATGCTTCCTCTAAACCACTTAGACTTAGTCCAATTGTGCCTGGAGTGAATATTATTGAGTCAGTTACTGTTCTTCCGCTTACTCCATTAATATTATACTCCTGCCACACATCAAGGTAACTGCTTGCATTATCTGCTATATCTGCAGAGATTGTGAAGGAATCACATCCCACAGAGGTGTCAATACTTCCTCCAATTGTTGGAGCAGTTACATCTGTGTTAGCAACAACATCGTAATACCCGAAACTCTGTCTGTTGTTACCAATTGCATCAGTAACTACTACTGAAACACTATATCTTCCAACAGTTGATTTTCCGTGTGCGAATGTATATGTCCAAGTCCCAGCTGCGCCTTCTGTTGCACTGCCGCCATCAACTGTTACAGTACTTGCTGTATTGTCTTCAACAATTGTAACAGTTACGTTTGGATCCTGTGTTGTTCTATAAAATGCTTTATCAAAACTTATACTACTTATGCTTGGAGCAATTGTATCAACTGCGAATGTTCCTGCAGCAGTACTTGCATCCATTGTATTATTAGTAGATGAATCTTTTGCTCCAGATACACTAATTGTAGCTGTTGCAGCTTCATCATTATCTAGCACAGTAAATGTTCCTACCCATGTAGTTCCTGTGTAACTAGACTGTGTTACTGTGTATGGATTTGTTGCAAGTCCAGTTACTCTAACTGTAGGGCTTGTTGTAGTATCCATTGCTTCGCTAAACACAACAGTTATTGTTGCAACGCCTGCACCCTCAGGGTCAGCACCAGAAGTTGCTGATCTTACTAATGGTTTCACGTTATCAGTAATTGATTTGTTTGATGATGCGTCTGAGTTTCCTACTCCATCTGTTATTGCTGCAGTAGGATTTAGTGTTGCACCGCTTACTATTGTAGTGCCTGCACCCAATGTGATTGTTAAAATTGTATTACCATCATTCCATGCAGCCAAGAACCCAGCTCCACCGAATGTACCCGCTGACAAACCA
>Ga0172370_10000821_pt1 | contig 48494 bp, 39 predicted proteins | sample LakKiv5m_FD_114538 | JGI IMG/M metagenome (GOLD analysis project Ga0172370, IMG submission 114538) | Freshwater microbial communities from Kabuno Bay, South-Kivu, Congo - kab_022012_11.5m | ecosystem: Environmental > Aquatic > Freshwater > Lake | place: Democratic Republic of the Congo...
ACGCCTACCCCGCGGGCCGCGACCTGTTCCTGTCGCTGCGCGGCACCGGCGGCATCCTCTCCTGGGAGCCGTCCTTCGAAGGCGTGCGCGAGACGCTGCACATCTGCAGCGACACCGGCGAATACGCCGCTTCCCCGCGCCGGCATGCCACCTTCGAGCTGACCTCCGTGCCCGGCTACTGCGGCATCATGGGCCTGCAGTTCCTGCAGGATTTCGCCAACAACATCCGCAACGGCGACACGCAGGTGGCCATCTCCGGCGAAGACGGCCTGCGCGCGTTGGAAGTCGTGGAAGCCATTTACGAATCCGCCCAGACCGGCAAGGCGGTGAAGCTGGCGGTGACTGCGTAGGTACGAAGTTATTTTTGATTTTGGATTTTTGATTTTCGATTGCCCCAAGGGCAAAACAATCTAGAATCTAAAATCTAAAATCCAAAATTGAACGGGAGTTCATTATGAGCATCAAGGTTGTCATTACCGACTATATTGAACCCGATATGGAGTGGGAGACCGCCGAGTTCGCGAAGCTCGGGGTCGAGTTCACGCATCATCAGTTGAAGTTCGCGCCGGTGGCCGACGTGATCGCCGCGACCGAGGACGCCGATGTGGTGGTGGTGAACATGGTGCCGATCACGCCGGAGGTCATTGCCTCCTGGAAAAAGTGCCGGCTGGTGGTCCGCCACGGCGCCGGCTATGACAACGTGGACGTGCCGGCTCTCACCGCGCGCAGCATCCCGCTCGCTTACATCCCGGACTACTGCACCGAGGAAGTGGCCGAGCAGGCCATCGCGCTGATCTTCGCCTGCGCTCGCAAGATCGTCCGCAGCCGCAAGACGCTGGACGAGTCCATCGCCAACGGCAAGTGGGACTTCACCGATGTCATCCCCATGTACCGCATGGAAGGCAAAACGCTGGGCATCCTCGGCTGCGGGCGCATCGGCAGCATGGTGCTGCGCAAACTGCGCACCTTCGGCTTCAAGTTCCTCATCGCCGACCCGTATCTCAGCGAAGCGCGCCGCAAAGAGTTGGATGTTGAAGTCGTCGACATGGAAACCCTGTTGAAGAACTCCGACTTCGTCACCATCCACACGCTGCTCAACGATGAGACCCGCGGCCTGATCAATGCGAAGACGCTGGCGCTGATGAAGCCCACCGCCTTCCTGGTGAACACCGCGCGCGGGCCCATCGTAGATTACCGTGCGCTGGCCGACGCGCTGAAGAACGGCGTCATCGCCGGCGCCGGCATCGACGTGTTCGACAAAGAGCCGCCGAATCCCGATTATCCGCTGCAGGACCTGCCCAACGCCGTGCTGACCCCGCACCTGGCCTGGTATTCCGAAGACGCCGGCCAGCGCATCCGCGAGATCATCGTGGAAGAGGTCGACCGCTACCTGAAGGGCATGGCGCCGCGGTACACGGTGAACAAGGAAGTGTTGAAGGCGAAAGTATAGGGTGAAAGCGAGTTCAAGAGATAAAGATTTAAAGATTTATAAGATTGAAAAGATAATTTATTTTATTATGCAAAAATAATTCATCATTAAAATCTTTTAACATCTTTTCAATCTTATCCCTTGAGAGCAGTTTTGAATATGAGGTGAAAGATGAGCACCGTTTCGAAGATCACGAGCGTGAAGACATCGCTGCCGGGGCCGAAGTCGAAGGCGCTGTTCGAGCGCTGGGAGAAGGTGGAGGCGCAGTGCACCGGCTACCAGGCGAAGGTCGTGTGGGATCACGGCAAAGGCGTGGTGGTGACCGATGTGGACGGCAACGTCTTCCTCGACTGGACCTCCGGCGTGCTGGTGACCAACGTGGGGCACTGCCACCCGGCGCTGGTGAAGGCGATGCAGGAGGCGTCCGCGAAGCTGCTCAATAATTACGAATGCCTGAACGAGCCGCGCGTGCAGGCGGCGGAGGCGCTGGTCTCCGTCACCCCGCCGCACCTCGACAAGTGCTTCTTCCTGAGCACCGGCAGCGAGGCGGTGGAAGGCTGCGTCCGCATCATGAAGCGGAAGACCGGCAAGTTCGAGATCGTTAGCTTTCACGGCGGCTTCCACGGGCGCACTTACGCGGCGGCGGCCGCCGGAGGGCTGGCCGGCCCGAAAAAGGGCTACGGCCCCACCCTGCCCGGCGCCATCCGCGTGCCCTTCCCGAATTGCTATCGCTGCCCGTTCAAGGCGAAGGCCGAAAGCTGCGGCATGCTCTGCCTGGAGTTCATGGACGACGCCGTGCGCGCCAACAGCACCGGCAGCCTGGCCGGCCTGATCGTCGAGCCGTACCAGGGCGCGGCCGGCTTCCTCTTCCCGCCCCAGGGTTTCCTGCCGGCGGTGGAAAAATGGGCGCGCGAGCGCGACATGGTCTTCACGCTGGACGAGGTGCAGTCTTCTTACGGGCGCACCGGCAAGTTCTTCGCCATGGAGTGGGAGAATCTGACGCCCGACCTGGTGAGCATCGGCAAGGGCATCGGCAGCGGCGCCCCGGTGTCGGCGATCGCCGCGCGCGGTGAGACCATCGGCTGCCTGAACCGCGGCGAGATGAGCAGCACGCTGGGCGGCAACCCGGTATCGAGCGCCGCGGTGGTGGCGGTGATCGACATCATGAAACGCGAAAAGCTGGCCGACAATGCCCTGCGCATGGGCGAGCTGATGAAGAAGCGCCTGCTGGAGATCAAGGAGGAGAGCCCCTACATCGGTGATGTGCGCGGCATCGGCCTGGTGATGGCCGTCGAGCTGGTGAAGGACAAGCAGACGAAGGAGCCGGCGCCGGACCTGACCAAAAAGATGATCGACCTGTGCGCCGAGCATGGCCTGCTCATCGGCTCGGTCGGCGTCTTCGGCAATGTCATCCGTATCGCCCCGCCGCTGGTCATCAACGAAGCCGAAGCGAACGAGAGCCTGGACCTGTTCGCGGCGGCGCTGGCGAAGCTGTAAACGAAAATAGGCAAGTCCGTTCGTAGTAAGCCACGCAGCCCCAACGCGGTACTCCGCGTTGCTTGCGGAGTGGCTTCGTCGACAGGCAGGCTTACCTAGACACGGACGCCACTCCGCTGCGGCTGCGTGGCTTACTACGAACGGGCTTGCCTGTTAGTGAAAAGCAGGTGGATAAATGATCTCTATTTCGATCGACGATATTCGTGCCGCGGTGGAGGCTGGTCGGGGAGAGACCGAGCAGTTTCTCTGCGACCTGATCCGCTTCCCCTCCACGCCGGGGAAAGAGCTGGAAGCGATGGAATACATCGCGAAGCGCTTTGCCGAGTTCGGCGAGGTGGAGAAGGTGCCGCTGTCCAATGCGCTGCGCGAGGACGAGGATTATTCCGACCCGATCTCCGGCATCGATTACGAGGGGCGCTTCAACGTGCGCTTCCGCATGCCGGGCGCGGGCGGCGGGAAGAGCCTGCTCTTCAACGCGCACCTGGACGTGGTGCCGCCCTCGCAGGGGCAGGAGAAGCCGTTCGACCCGCAGGTGAAGGACGGCATCATCTACGGCCGCGGGGCGTGCGATGCGAAGGGAATGTCCGCCACGCTGTTCACCGTCTTCTCCGCGATGAAGCGGCTGGGTATCAAGCCGGCCGGCGATATCATCGTCCACTTCGTGGTGGAAGAGGAAGTCGGCGGCAACGGCACGCTGGCGATGGCGCGGCGGGGCGAGCAGGCGGACGCCTGCATCGTGATGGAGCCCACCGACCTGCGCATCTTCTCCTCGGTGCGCGGCGCCGTATGGTTCCGCGTCACCTGCACCGGCCGGCCGGGGCACAGCGGTACCTCCGGTATCACCATCAGCGCGCTGAAGATGGCCATCAAGGTCGTCGAGATCCTGGACGGCTATCATGACCGATTGCTCGCCGCCTCGCGCGGCTTCCCGCTCTTCGATCCGTATCCGAACCCGATGCCCATCACCTTCGGCCGGCTGAACGCCGGCGATTGGCCCGCCACCGCGCCCAGCCGCGCCGTGGTAGAGGGGGTTCTCGGCCTTTTGCCGAATAAGACACGGTACCAGGTGATGGAAGAGATGCGGCAGGCGATCATTGACGAAGGCGACGACTGGCTGAAAGAGCATTTCGCGCTCGACTTCATGTACCGCCACGACGCGCAGGTGACGGAGACGGACCACCCGCTGGTAACCGGCCTGGAAGAAACCTGCCGGGAGCTTGGCGCCACCGGCGAGGTGAGCGCGATGACCGCCTCGTCCGACTCCTGGCTGTATAACAACCAGCTCGGCATCCCCACGGTGGTCTTCGGCCCGGGCAGCCTGCGCTTCGCGCACTCGAACGAAGAGCAGATCGCGGTGGACGAAATCGCGACCGGTGCGGCGATTACGACGGCGTTTATTCAGAAGTGGTGCTCGTAAAACAAAATCGCCGTTCGTAGTAAGCCACGCAGCCCCAACGCGGTACTCCGCGTTGCTTGCGGAGTGGCTTCGTTGACGAGTAAGCTTATCAAAGCACGGACGCCACTCCGCTGCGGCTGCGTGGCTTACTACTAACGGGCTGGAAGGTGGACAATATGGTTCAGGCAGTGGCAACCATGCAGGCATTGGTGAAAACGCAGAAGGGCGTCGGCTTCTTGGAACTGCAGGACAAGCCGGTGCCGGCGCCGGGGCACGGCGAAGTGCTCATCGAAGTGAAGGCCTGCGGCATCTGCGGGACTGATGTGCACGTGCTGCACGATGAGTTCCCCTACTGGCCGCCGGTCATCCTCGGGCATGAGTTCTCCGGGCAGATCATCGAAGTCGGCGAAGGCGTGACGGGGTATACGGTGGGCGACCGGGTGGTCGGCGAGCCGCACACGAAAGCCTGCGGGCGCTGCTACCTGTGCCGCTCGGGCAACCCGCAGATCTGCCCGACGAAGCGCTCGCCCGGCTGGGGCATTGACGGCGCCTTCGCGAAATACCTGGTAATGCCGGACGTGCTGCTGCACCGCATCCCCGACAGCATGAGCTTCGAGACGGCGGCGGTGTGCGAGCCGACGGCCAACACCGTGCACGACATCATCGAGCGCGCGCGCATCGACGCCGGCGACTTCGTGGTGGTACTCGGCCCCGGACCGATCGGGCTATTGGCCGGCATGACCGCCCGCGCGGGCGGCGCGCGCCACATCGTGATGGTGGGCGCCCCCTCCGACGAAGCCGTCCGCCTGAAGAAGGCGCGAGAGCTCGGTTTCGAGACGGTGGTCAACCTGGCGAACCAGAACCCGCTCGAGGTGGTGAACGAGCTGACCGGCGGCATCGGCGCCGACCTGGTGATCGAATGCAGCGGCGCCGCGCCGGCCATCGCCTCCGCGGTGGGCCTGGTGCGCAAAAAGGGCCGCATCTGCGCCATCGGCCTCACCGGCAAGGATACCATCCCCTTCCCCTGGGATGCCGCGCAGAAGAAGGTCATCGACATCATCTGCAATATGTCGACCAGCCCGTCGAGCTGGGAACGGACCATCAACCTGATTGCCGCCGGCAAGATTCAAGCCGGCGAAGTTGTCTCCCATAAACTACCGCTGTCCGAGTGGCAGCATGCGTTCGAAGAAATAGAGGCGCAGCGCGCGCTCAAGGTGCTGTTGATACCGTAATGGATGAATGGATGGGTGGATGACTGGATGAATGGATAGGAATTATAGGAAGTATGGGAATCACAGGAATCAATGGCTCCCATTATTCCCATACTTCCCATAACTCCTATTCATTCATCCACCCATCCAATCATCCATTCATCCAACTAAAATGAGGTGACATTATGAGCGACAACAAAATCGGCTTCGGCCTGCTTGGCGCGGGCTTGATTGCCCCATTCCATGCCAACTCGTTAAAGAACTCGCGCAACGGCAAGCTGGTGGCGATTGCCGACGTGCAGGCCGAGCGCGTGCAAAAAGTGGCCAATGAGTTCGGCTGCGCCGCCTGTTCCAGCCTGGACGAGCTCCTCGCCAATCCGGAGATCCAGGTAATCAACGTGCTCACCCCCAACCACCTGCACTTCGACGCGGTAGTGAAGACCGCCCGCGCGGGCAAGCACGTGCTGGTCGAGAAGCCGCCGGCGATGTCGCTGCGCGAAGTGGACGAGATGGAGCGGATCACCCGCGAGTGCGGCACGAAGATCGGCATCGTGCTGCAGTGCCGCGTGCGCAAGGCCATCCAGGCGATGAAGACGGCAATCGACGAAGGCCGCTTCGGCCGCATCCTGCACGCCGACACCTATATGAAGTGGTTCCGCTCCACGGATTATTACCTCAGCGATCCCTGGCGCAGCTCCCGCCGCTCCGGCGCCGGCGTCACCGTGCAGCACGCCTTCCATTACATCGACCTGCTGCAGTACCTGATGGGTCCGGTAAAGGGCGTATACGCGCGCATGAACAACCTTTCTCACCCGCAGGTGGAGCTGGAAGACACGCTGCTGGCCTTTGTAGATTACGCGAACGGCGCGCAGGGCGTCGTCGAAGCGTCCACCGGCCTCTGGCCCGGCGCCGACATCCGCATCGAAATCAACGGCTCGGACGGCGCCGCCATCATGGCCGGCGAAAAGATGGTGACTTGGCAGTTCAAAGAGGAGCGGTCGGAGGACGAGGAGGTCCGCCAATTGGGCAGCGCCGCGCAGAAGACCGCCGCCTCCGGCCCCGCCGACTTCGGCTTCGCCGACCACCTGGTGGTGATCGAAGACATGGCCGACGCGGTGATCAACAATCACGAGCCGTGCATCCCGCTGATGAGCGTGCGGCCGGCGCTGGAATGGGCGCTGGCGATGTATAAATCCTCCAAACTGGGCACCCCGGTCGAGTTGCCGGTGCTCGACGAGGATTCCATCTGGGAACCGGTTGCCGCCGGTAAATAATCAACCCGTTTGTCGGAGATACTGCCCATTCTCGTGAGGGATTCAACCGTATTGACCTAGTTCGGGTCGTATCATAACAGCCTGGTAGTTTCTTTGATGGAGGAAAGTTATGCATACCCTTCCGCAAGTGCGCCCGCTCGCCGACGGCACCGTGCCGCCACGGGGGAGCATCTACTATACGTCGCTGCAGCAATTCGACCTGGCGGCGTCGTTCATTGGGATGGACGAGGGGCTGCAGAACTTTATCCGTCACCCCCGGCGCGAGCTGTCGGTGAATTTCCCTGTCCTGATGGATGACGGCTCGCTGCGGATGTTCACCGGCATCCGCGTGCACCACAGCACCATTCGCGGCCCCAGCAAAGGCGGCATCCGCTTTCACCCCCATGTGGACCTGAACGAGGTGCGCGCGCTGGCCATGCTGATGACGTGGAAGTGCGCGGTGGTCAACATCCCCTACGGCGGCGCGAAGGGCGGCGTCATCGTCGATCCCGCGAAGTTGAGCGAGCACGAGCTGTGCGCACTGACCCGCCGCTACACCTCGGAGATGATGCTGATGTTCGGTCCCGAGCGGGACATCCCCGCGCCGGATGTGAACACCAATCCGCAGGTGATGGCCTGGATCATGGATACCTACTCCATGCAATTGGGCTACAGCGTGCCCGCGGTAGTCACCGGTAAACCCATTGAAGTTGGCGGCAGCCAGGGACGCCTGGAAGCGACAGGCCGCGGAGTAACCTTTTGCATCCACGAGGCACTACACAAGCGAGAATTGCCGGTAGAGGGCATCACCGTGGCCGTGCAGGGCTTCGGCAATGTGGGCGGCACCGCGGCCCGCCTGCTGGCGCAGGCCGGCGCGAAGATCGTTGCCGTCACCGATGTCAACGGCGGCGTGTCGAACGTCGGCGGGCTGGATATGACCGCGCTTATGAAGTATGCGAAGGAAACGGGCACGGTTGCCGGCTTCACGGGTGGTGACGCGATCACCAATGACGACCTGATCGGTTACAACGCCGACGTGCTGCTGCTGGCGGCAATCGAAAACCAGCTCCGCGGCGACAACGCGGCTCGCGTGCGCGCCAAGATCGTCGCTGAAGGCGCCAACGGTCCAACCACCGTGGAGGCGGACGCCATCCTGCACGACAAAGGGGTGCTGGTCATCCCCGACATCCTCTGCAACGCCGGCGGCGTCACCGTCTCTTATTTCGAGTGGGTGCAGGGTTTGCAGGCGCTGTTCTGGAGCGAAGATGAGATCAACCGGAAGCTCGAAGGCATCATGACTGAATCCTACCACACGGTCATGGACGAAGCGGAACGCCGCAAGCTCGACCCGCGCATGGCCGCGCTTACGCTGGCAATCCAGCGCGTGGCCGAAGCGACTAAATTACGAGGGATATACCCATAAAGAACCAGCATTTTATCAGTAGGACTAATCGGACATGTCAGTCATGTCGGACTGGTCTGACTAGTCCGACGGAAATGCAGCACAAATCAAGGTGGTAAACCACCATCCGTATCACGAGGAGAGAACTACCATGACAACCAGGACCCTGCCGGCGGTGGTCAACACCGTCGAAGAGCTCGATGAACTGTTAAGCCGCCCGTATGACGAGCTGATCGAATCGGTGAAGACGCTCGACGGCGACATCATGATCCTGGGCGCCGGCGGCAAGGTCGGCCCGACCATCGCCATGATGGCCAAACGCGCCGTCGAGGCGGCAGGCGTGAAGAAGGATATCTACGCCGTTGACCTGTTCCCCATGCCGAAGCTGGAAGCACAGGGGATTAAAACAGTTACCTGCGATATGATGGACCTGGAAGCGGTCGCCAACCTTCCGCAAGTCGAGAACATCGTCTACATGATCGGGCGCAAGTTCGGCTCTACCGGGCAGGAGCACCTGACCTGGGCTACCAATGTGATCGTGCCTTACCATGCCGCCCGCGCCTTCACGGGATCGAAGATCGTCGCTTTCTCAACCGGTTGCGTCTACCCGCTGGTGCACTATTCCACCGGCGGAACCACCGAAGCCATTCCGGCGGAACCGATCGGCGAATACGCGCAGTCCTGTCTGGGCCGCGAGCGTATGTTCGACTACTTCGCCGAAGAGAAGGGAGAGCGGGTACTGCATTTCCGGCTGAATTACGCCATCGACCTGCGCTACGGCGTGCTCTGGGACGTCGCCAGCAAGGTATGGGCGGACGAGCCGGTGGATATCACCACCAACTACGCCAACGTCATTTGGCAAGGCGATTGCAGCAATATCGTGCTGCAGTGCTTCAAGCTGGCTTCCTCACCGGCGAACGTTCTCAACGTAACCGGTCCCGATATGATCCGCATCGACGAGTCGGCGCAAAAATTCGCCAATTTGATGGGCAAGTCCGTCCAACTCAAAGGCGACTCAAACGGCATCGGCTATCTCAGCAACTGCGGCAAAATGGTCGAAATCTTCGGCCAGCCCCGAGTTTCCATTGATACTATGATCGAATGGATCGCCAACTGGATCATGCAAGGCGGCGAAAGCCTGGGCAAACCGACGCACTTCGAGACGCAAAACGGGAAATATTAATTTCCGGTTGTGAATCAACACGAAGGCACAAAGAGTAATTAGTGATAAGTGATAGGAAGATGGTCCTAACTGCAGGCTATCCTTCTATCTATTATCACTTATTACCTATTTATCACTCTCTTCGTGACTTTGCGTCTACGAGTCTTTGTGTTGATTTGATGCCGGCTGGAGTATGAGTTATGTCCGTGATGCTCGCCCAGTATTTCCTCAACCACCGCCTGCGCAACGATGAGATCGCCTGGCAGATGGACGAGTTCGCCCGCGGCGGATATGAGGGCGTTTTTGCCCATGCCCGCCCCGGCTTGCTCACCCCCTTCCTCTCAGAGGCCTGGTGGTCGGCCATCGATGAGATGCTGGCGGCGTGCCGGCGCAACGGCACCGAGTTCTGGATTTGGGATGAGGATTACTTCCCCAGCGGGCTGGCCGGTGGCCGCATCGTGTGGGAAGATCCGGGCATGATCTCCCGGCAGTTGGTTTTTTCCACTGCCCGCGTCAGCGGCGGGCCGATCGAGGTGGATTTCGACCACGGCATGCTGCTGCGCGCCTTCGCCTATCCCATACGGGGAGAGGGGTACGGGGAGCCCATCGACGTCACCGCCTGCTGCGGCACCCGCCGCCAGGATGAGACCTGGGGTCAGAGCTTCATCAAGCACTCCGCTTATTCGCCGATGATCGACAGGGTCGGCCACCCGCACTGGCGCAACTGGGTGGAAGATAACCGCTTCGCGCTGATGTGGACGCCGGCGATAGAAGGTGAATACCTGATTGTCGGCGTGCTGCAGCGTCAAACGGACGGCGTGCATCCGGATATGCTGCGCCCGGAGGCGGCGCGGCGCTTCATCGAGATCTGCTACGAGCCGTATTTCGCGCGTTACGGCGGCGACTTCGGTACGCTGATCAAAGGCGCCTTCACCGATGAACCCAGCCCCGGGGCCATGCTCTTCCCCTGGACGACCGACTTCCCGGCGGAGTTCCACGCTGACCATAGCTATGATCTACTGCCCTGGCTGGCGCACGTCGGCGTCGATATCGACGAGCGCACGCCGCTAATTCGCCATCATTACCGGCAGACCCAGCACCGCCTGCAGGAAGCTCATTACGTCCGCCAGCTTGCCGACTGGTGCGAAGGTCATAATATCATTTTCAGTGGCCATCTCACCCGCACGGAGTGGCTGTCGCTGGTCTCCGCCTGGTGGCCGAACGAGCTGCGGATGTATAAGGCGATGCATATCCCCTGCGCCGACCCACTCGGCGGCAGCGTCGCCTACCCCGATGCCGCCTCGTATCACACCGGGCTGAAGGTCGTCTCCTCCGCCGCCCACCTCTTCGGCAGGGAGCAGGCGGGAAGCGATTGCCTGGCCATCCTTGGCGATGAAGCGAATTTGCGCGAGTTGAAATACCAGCTCGACTACCAGATCGCCATGGGCATCAACTTCTTCGTCGTGCACGGGCTCAGCTATTCGCTCGACGGCCCGCGCAAGGACGAGGTGCCGCCTTCCATCTTTTACCAGCATACCGAGTGGCCGTATATGCGAACGCTGCTCGATTATCTCCGCGAGACGTGCGCGGCGCTCACCGGCGGCGAGCACCTCTGCGAGACAGCGCTGCTCTACCCGTCTACCAGCCTGGCGGCGCAAATCCGCGACCAGCGCGCCGACAATTTCAACCTGGCAGACGAGGAGACTTACCACCGCTTCGTCGAACACCTGCTCAGCCGTCAGCGCGAGTTCGACCTGATCGACGAAGTGACATTGCGGGAAAGCGTTGACGCGAATGGAACGCTCACCACGCCGGAGACCTATCGCACCGTAATCCTGCCGCACCTGCGCTTCATCGACGAGCAGACCGCTGGCGCGCTGTTGCGTTATGCGCGGGCCGGGGGGCGGGTCATCGCAGTTGGAACTATGCCGAAAGCGCTCTGCTGCGATATCGATTCGCCGCAACAGGATTGGGCTGACGACTCCATCGCCTTCGTGGAATCGGCGGACCGGTTAACCGGCTTGCCGGGTTACGACGTGCAAGGCGAGGGCGCGAACGACATCTTCGTCCTGCGGCGCAATAAAGAAGAACAGGCGCACACCTTCGCCTTCAACCGCCGCGAGCAAACTTTCACCGGCAAGGTGGAGGGCATCGCGGTGGAGATCGCCCCAAAAGGCAGCGTGCTGATCACCGGCGGCGCGGTGGCGACCGGCGGCGTGCCGGCAGGGAAGGAGACGCTGGCGGAATACAGCGACGGCTGGGAGCTGGAGTTCGCGCAGAATCAACTGCCGATGACATACTGGCACGTCGAGCAGGCGAGCGCGCCGACCTGGGAGGATCCGTTCCAGTTCAAGCCGGGCTTCGACCTGCTTGCCAGGGAAGCCGACCCACTGCCCGGCGACGACGCGGCAAACTACTACTGCCGCTTCATGCTCACCGGCGGCATTCCCGACGCCCGCCTGGTGATGGATGACTCGAGTATTGGCGGCGAGTGGACGCTCTATATCAACGACGTGCCTATTACCGGCTGGCAGCCGGTGGTCGAGTATGATTGCCGCAACCTGCAGGCAAATATCGGTCATGCCTTGCGCGCCGGTACGGCTCCGGCGTTGAACGTCGCGAAGGTGGTGGCAAAGGGAGCGAACCGCGGGGTCAAGTGGCCGATTTACTTGTACGGTTCTTTCACCTGCGAGTATCGCTACAGCCACCTCTCTTTTCCGTTTTTACAGGGCGGCAGCCTGCGTCGGACGATCGACAACCTGCAGACCTGGGATACCCTCGGTTTCCCCACCTTCTCCGGTTCGGCAACCTACCGAAAAATCATCGAAATTCCGGCAGGCGCCACTACCCTCGACCTGGGCCGCGTGGAGGACATGGCGGTGGTCACTCTTGCCGGCGCGCGGCGCGTTCTCGCCTGGCCGCCTTATCGCCTCTCCCTGCACAGAATCGCGCCTGGCAGGCACGAAATCGCCATCGAAGTGCTCAACGCCCCTGCCAATCGCGCGCGCGCCATGCGCTTCCCCGCCGGCCTGCTCGGACCGGTGCGCGCCATGCGCTAGCAGAATGACCGCATGTTTATTACTGATAATTTTAGGGTATAGTTACATCGTCGGCATTGGTTGGGATTGTGGGTAAAAGAACCCGTCTCCTGCCAACCAGGCCATTGCGCTCCATCACAAATTGCCGAAACAGGGGCTTGGGCCCTGCAAAAAGCCGCATTTCTTTACAGTTTATGTCTGGCGAATCCCGTAGAACTTTTACCGTCGGGCGGCAGGCATTTCGCGTAGTATGGCGAATACAGCTTAGCGAGAAGGCCTTTCCCGGTAGGCAGGAGTTTGACGGATGCCAGACGACAACGCGGCCGCGCGGCCGCTGCACCATGAATTGATCATCGCGGGTTTCGGCGGGCAAGGTGTGTTGAAGATGGGCCAGACGCTGGCTGAGGCTGCCATGCGCGAAGGGCGCCAGGTGGTCTGGACGCCGGCATATGGTCCGGAAATGCGCGGCGGTCCGGCGTTTTGCACGGTCATCGTCTCCACGGAGCCCATCGGCGCGCCGGTAGTGGCGCAGGCCGATACCGCCATCATCATGGATAATCCTTCGCTGGCGAAATACCAGCTCCAGGTGCGTCCCGGCGGCAGCATCATCGTCAACAGCTCGTTGATCGATCCAGATCAGGTGCGAATGGATCGGCGCTGCCTGGCTGTCCGCGCCAATCATATTGCCGAAGAGATCGGCGAAGCGTTGATCGTGAATATGGTCATGCTGGGGGCTTTTCTGGAACTGACGCAACTGGTCAGGCCGGAGAGTGTGGTGCAGGCGTTGCGTGAAGCATTGCCCGAACGGCGGCATCACCTGATTCCGCTGAACGAGCGAGCGCTGGCGGCGGGCGCGGAAAGCGTGCGCGCGTCGGCCTGCCGTGGCGTTTGATGGCGCCGCATGAAAATTCCGTGCAACTCCTCCCCTGGAAAGTGGAACTATCCCTCGATAAAAGTGGTATAATAGTGAATGGCTCCTTACAAATGGCAGGGGCGATTCGGACATGCACTCCGAGTTTGGAGGAAACCGATGGCTAAACGTATTCTACCGGGGCTTTTAATGATCGGGCTGTTGCTGGCGGCAATGGCAGGACAGGCGCAGGAAATCAAACAGCGAATTGCGCTTCAACGCAGCCAGCCACTTGCACCCAGCAACATCGCCGTCATGTATATTGACGGCAAGTCTCCACAGGATTTGATCCCGTATAAGGACACCGCGGGACGGCGCGTTACCCCCGCGCTGTCGCCGGACGGCCAGACGCTTTGTTTTTCCGAGCAGGCCGGCGCGCACTACCAGCTTTTCCTCTGGCGGCTGGACGATACCAACACGGCGATCGGCGCCCCGATCCAGTTGACGAAGGATGACACGGCTGACGCGAAATTCCCCTCCTGGTCACCCGACGGCAAACGACTGGCTTATCTGAGCACCGATACCACTGGTAAAACCTCGCTGCGGCTGGTCGATGTTGACGGCCTCAACGATAAAGAATTGCTCGAGGTGGTTAATTACAATAGCGCGACACCCTCCTGGGGAAATAACGGGGAGTGGGTGTTGTTCGTCGATAAGATCGGCGATCACCTCGGACTGCGGCAGATGCCCGCTACCGGCGGCATGGTGCAGGATATCCGCCCCCAATCAACCATCACCGCGGCCAGTTACTCCCCGGACGGCGCGAAAATTGCCGCGCTGATTCGGCGCCCTGATGGGATGACCGACCTGTGGGTTCTCAATCCGCCCGGCGTCACCGGCGATAACGTGTGCGGCAAGATCAGCGGAGGCCGCGACGTGGCGTGGTTGAATGCGCAAACCATCATTTTCAGCGCCGCCAAAGTCGGTGATAAAACCGGCAATGCCTTCTGGAAGGTCGATACGCGGAACAACTTACCGAGTAGCTTCACCGGCTTCTTCTTCAATGCCAAAGAGATATCTTTTTTCTCGGTGCAAAAGGTAAATCCGCTGGCCGAATCGTGGACGGTAGCCGACATCAATAATGCCGCCGGTCCCGGAACCGGCATACCGCGGGAACGCCTGCCGCAAGGAGAGGTTACCATCGTTCGCCCATATGCCGATTCCACCGTGCGCGGCATTGTGCCCATTAAAATTATCGCGCAACAGACTGCCACCTCTATCGTAGTCCGTATCAATGGCCAGTTCATCTACTCGACCCAGCTCAATCGCAGCACTGAAGATGTAACCCGGCTGACTTTCAATTGGGATACTCAGGAACTGGCCGATATCGAACCGACCCGCGGCGCCGGTCTCCCGGAAGTCTACCAGGACCCGGGCGCGACGAAAAAGCCCCAGTTGCTGCGCTATCCGGATGGCGACTATACGCTTACCGTGCAGGCGCTGGAGCGTGATACCGGGGAAATCGATCGGTTACTGTATACCGACAGCATTAAGATCACCCTGCGGAACACTATACCGAACAGCGAGCTGACCGGCAATATTCTGCTGCGCTACCAGTACCGCGAAGTCGATCCATTCGAGAATTTCGACCTGCACGGGGAAGGCACACTGTACGGTCCGGATTTGCAATCGGTCTCCACGCTCAATGCGAAGTTCAACGCGCAACTCCGGCGAACGCTGGTCGATACCAGACCGAACGGCAACTTCGATCTTCGCACCAGCATCCGCCTGTTGAGCCAGAGCGATGTATACCCGTTCACCTTCGGTCCGAACATAATGTTTAATTCGTTTTCCGGAAAACCCGACCTGCCGGAAGCATATGCCAGCGCCCTTTATTCCATCTCGCCCAGCGGTGAGTTGGCCGTCGTGCCGCAACGGCTCAAGAAGATCTACCTGCCCCTCGCGCAGGTCGGCCTTACTTTCTCGACAACCCCGATTAAGGTCGGGGTTTCCTGGCCGGGACAGATATGGCTGGTGAACGATTTGCTGGGCCGGCAAGGCATGCAGGTGCAGGTGGATAACACGGCCGAAGGATTGGAATGGATGGGTAATCGTAAAACGATCCGCATTCGATCGGATATCCGCCAGGATGATCTCAACCCTCTCGGCACCTTCCAACTGCCCCTGGAACCGGCGACGGATGTGCCGGGCAATTTCGATCGTTCCGTCCCGCAAAAAAGCGGTTTGAAGGTCTCCAAGGCTGAAGGGAAACGGTATACCTGGTTCGATTACGAGCGCAACCAGATCGTGCGGGTGGAAGATTTTATCCTCTACACCTTCCCGCTGGCAAACGTGCCGATTTTACAGCAGATAACGGTTCCGCGCGGCGCGACCGGCACTACGCCAAACGGAGGGAATCAACCCGGTTATACGAGAGTGCCCGGCGCTAATCAATCCGGTGTTTATGCGCCGGCAGGTGGGGGCGACGTGCCTTCATCCAGGTTGAGCCCCGGCGGTTATGTGCCCCCCGGCAGTTATCAACCCGGTAACGCGCCCATGCCCGGCGCCGCCGGCGGTTATGCGCCTATGCCCGGCACGGTAGGGGGCGATTTGCCGCCATCCAGATTGGCGCCTGGCGGTTATGCGCCCATGCCCGGCGCCGCCGGCAACTATGCGCCCATGCCCGACGGAACCGGTGGTTATGCGCCCATACCCGGCGCCGCCGGCGGTTACGCTCCCATACCTGGCGCCCCGGGTGGTTACGCACCCGTGCCCGGTTACGGGCAGCCAGGCGGGAACGATGTGCCGCCGTCACGGTTTGGTCCCGGCGTCAATCAGCCGGGTATTTCTCAGCCCGGCGTTACACCGCCGCCCTTCGGCGGAACACAGCCTTCTACTTCGGGATCGATAACGGCAAATCCCAATGCCCCCAAGCCGCGCACCGGCAGCGGCTACTATCTGGTGCGGTGGAGCTATCTGCTGCCCCAGGATGTGCTTGAAGAAGTGAAATGATCGATATCGGGCCGGGGGAATCTTCGGCTCGATGTTTCGGCATTGTATCGTGCTGCAAATCCTTACCGCCTTGCTGTCGCCGATACTACGACGACCGGTATTTTGCGCCGTAATGCTCTTGATTGCCGGCGCTATGCTGGCCGCCCATTTGAAGCTGCCCTGGCAAAGCTGGGCATTCGCCGGCATCCTGCTGCTCGCTGCCTGGTGGCTTGCCGGCAGGCGCGACGCGCGCCTGGCCGCCGTCGCGCTCGGTCTCACCTTCTTCTGCCTGGGCGCGGCGCGTTATGCCTGGCAATCACCCATCCCGCGCGCGGGCGATCTTCGCTATCTTCCGGAGGGCGGCGTCACTGTCATCGGGTATCCGCTCTCCCCGCCGGTAACGACCGAACAGGGCTGGTATGTCATATTTCGGCTTACCGCCTCTTCTCGGCATGCGGCCTGGCAGCGTGCCGGCGGCGATGTCTACCTGTATGGAACCGGCGAAGCGCCTGCCGCCGGGAATTTCTACCGAATACTGGGAAAGGTGATGCCCGCGGAAGAACCCGGCAATCCATTCGGTTTTTCCTGGCGCGCCTACCTGCGGGAACATAGGTTGACTTATTCCATCTTTGCTTATGCGCATGCGGTAATGGGCAATGGGGCGCCTGTCTCGCGCATCCACGCCGCACGCGATCTCCTGGCCAAGCGTCTGGCCGCCACGATGACGCATGAATACGGCGGTCTTTACGCCCGGTTGATGAACAGCCTGCTGCTGGGCATACACGGCGCGGAGATGCCGCGGCAGCTCACCGAGCAATTCCGGCGGGCGGGCACCATCCACCTGATGGTCGTCTCCGGCAGCCAGGTCGCGCTGCTGGCTGCCTTCCTGTTGTTCCCGCTGTGGTTTGCGCCTCGCGGCCGAGTGAGCACTACTTACCCGCGCCTGCGCATAACGCTGTTGCTGCTCTCGCTGCCGGTGCTCGGTCTGTACATCCTGCTGGCCGACCGGGGAGCGTCCGTCGATCGCGCGCTGCTGATGGCGCTGCTGGCCATGCTCTCCGTGTTCCTCGGTTTCTCTCCGCTGGCCCGCCGCCGCTCATTTCACGCCGACGGCCTGACCCTGCTGGCTGTCGCCGGGTTGGTCGTGCTGCTGATCAACCCGTATCTGCTATTCAGTCCGGGCATGCAGTTATCTTTCGCCGCAGTGCTCGGTTTGATGGTTATCACGCCGCCGCTGACCCGCCTGCTGCGCCGTTTTCTTGGACGATTCGCCCTGATGCCGTCCGCCACACTCGGCGCGCAGCTCGCCACGGCGCCCATCCTGGCCTGGCATTTCGGCGCCATTCCGATACTCGGGCCGATCACCAATCTCATCGCCATCCCCATCGTTTTCATATTGATGCCGATGGGACTGATCACGCTGCTCTTCGCGCTCTGCCTGCCAAGCGCCGCCGTATTGCTCAATTACCTGAATGTCTGGCTGCTGCGGGCTTTACTTTCCGCCAGCGCCATGGCCGCGGGCGTGCCCTGGGCGGAGTGGCGATGGGTAGTGCGTTCAACCTGGCCAATCGGCGTATATCTGCTCGCGCTGGCCGCCGTCGTCCACTTAGTGTCGCGTTGGGCGAACAGTTTCAGCAGAGAATGGATGATTCCGGCAGGGAGTGAGCCGCGGATGTGGTAATGTTGGTAAAATGACGGGCCTGTCAATATTATCAGGTGAGAGTGAGGACGCATCGTGGCCGAAAAACAACTCCCCATGGGTATAACGGATGTCACCGAGAAAGTGAAGCTGGTTGCCGACAACATCGAGACCGTCATCGTCGGAAAACGGGCGGCAATCGAGCAGACGCTGGTCGCGCTGCTCTGCGGCGGTCATGTGCTGCTGCAGGATGTGCCGGGCGTGGGAAAAACGATGCTGGCAAAGAGCATAGCGATTTCACTCGGCTGCGTCTTCAAACGCCTGCAGTTCACGCCCGACTTGCTGCCCTCCGATATCACCGGCGTGAGCATTTTCAACCAACAGACCGGCGAATTCCGCTTCCTCGAGGGACCCGTTTTTGCCAACGTCGTGCTCGCCGACGAAATCAACCGCGCCTCACCGAAAACCCAGGCCGCGCTGCTGGAATGCATGGAGGAGCGCCAGGTGACCATCGATGGCGTAACGCGGCGTATGCCCCATCCGTTTTTCGTGCTGGCAACACAAAATCCCATCGAATTCGAAGGCACCTACCCGCTGCCGGAATCGCAGCTCGACCGCTTCCTGCTGCGGCAGAGTCTCGGTTACCCGGCCCGCGAGCAGGAGCGTGAGATCGTGGTGCGCCAGAAAATGGTCAACCCGCTGGACCTGCTGAAGCCGGTCACCTATGCGGAAGAATTTCTCGCCATGCAGGAGGCCATCAAGCAGGTGCTGGTCAGCGATGCCGCGCTCGATTACCTGCTGAACGTGGTCGAGGCGACTCGTTCGCATCGCGATCTATACCTGGGCGCCAGTCCGCGCGGCTCCCTCGCGCTGTATCGCACCGCGCAGGCGCTGGCCGTGGTCGGCGGGCAGGAGTATGTGCTGCCCGATCACATCAAACGGCTGGCGACCCAGGTGCTCGGTCACCGCGTCATCGTCCGTCCGGAAGCCCGCATCAGCGGCGTCACCGCCGATGATGTCATCGCGGAAATTCTCGTTTCGGTGCCGGTCGATGTTGTCGCTTAAATCCACGATGCTTACCGAGCGGCTGGTTAGCGGCATCTCGGCGGCCTTCGGCATCATCACGCGCTTTCCGGTGCTTATCCCGCTGGGAGTGATCACACTTTTCGCGCAGATCACCTACTCGGGGATCAACAACGTAGGCGTGCCCAAATACATCGATGTATTGAAGCTCGCTAACGAAGGCAAGATAATCGGCTCCATAACCGCTACCTTTCTGCTGGCGGAAACGTTCCTGCGCGTGCCGTTCGGGTGGCTTTCCGACCGCTTTGGCCGCGCGCGGGTGGTGGTCGGCGCCATGCTGCTATCGGCGCCCACCGTCCTGTCGAGCGCCCTGGTGCCCGGATACCACTGGCTTTACGCGCTGCGCGCCTGGGATGGCATGATGGCCGCCGCGCTCTGGCCGTCGGTATATGCGCTGGTCGGCGATGGCATTCCGGAGCGATCGCGCGCCAACGGCATGGGCGTTATCAACATGATGTATATGCTGGCGCTGGTAATCGGCGGCGCATTGGGCCTGCTCGCTTTCAGGATTAGCGGAAATCCGCGCATGTTTTTCTATTACGGCGCGGCGCTGTTTGCCGTCGGCGGCATACTAGCCCTGCGCTTTTTCCGAATGCGGCCCGAACTCAACAAGCCGCACCCGGAAGCGCATCTGGAGGAGGCCGCCTGCGGGGTAGTCACCCTGACCAGACACTTCTTCCTGCTTGGCATTACCTTCCTGCAGACTTTCGCCATCAGCTCGCTGGCCCCATTCATGGTCCGTTATGCCACCGATCCGATCGCTCGCGGCGGATTGGGTTTCAGTATGGGACAGTTGGCGCTGCTCGTCGGCATACCGATCGCCGTCGTGGGCATGCTCGCTCTCCCACTAAGCCGGTTGAGCGACGCCATCGGAAAACTGGCGGCCGTGCGCATCGCCTTCGTCGCCATCGCCGTCATGTTGTGGATATCTTCCCAATTCCAGCAATTGCCGGTGCTGACGTTCGCTACGATGGTCATCGGAGTGGCCTTTTCCATGAGCGTGCCGGCATGGCTTGCCATCTTGAGCTCGCTGACCGGATGCAAAACACGGGGAATGGCGCTGGCCGGCTACGGCACCATACAGGGAATCGCGTCGGTGTTCGGACCGTTGGCCTCCGGTTGGGTGTGGGATAATGTCGGGCACCGGCAAATCTTCCTGCTAAGCGCGAGCTGCATCACCGTTGCCGCGCTGCTTGCATTGTTTGCGCTGTCTTCGCGAGGCTCTGATACCCAAAGTAATGCTAAAACGGTATAATATCAGTGGCTGATGGTGATTGGAGAGTGCGAGGTTAATTATAAAATCTCTCGCCGCTAGCCACTTCTTTTTGGGGTATGCTCATGATTGATCCGAAACTGGTACGCTTTACTCCCGACGTGGTGGTCGAAGCCATGCGCCGCCGGCGCAAGGAAATCGATCTCGATGTGCTGACTACGCTGGAGGAGCGGCGCCGTACCGCGCTTAGCAAGGTGGAGACGCTGAAGGCGGAACGAAATACCGTTTCGCAGCAGATCGCTGAGCTGAAAAAGCGCAGGGAGGACGCGAGCGGGCACATAAAGGCGATGCGCCGGGTGGGCGACGAGATCAAGCAACTCGACGAAGACGCCCGCGCGGCGGAAGAAGAGTTCATGCAGCTCATGCTCGCCATCCCCAATATTCCCGACGCCGGCGTGCCGGATGGCGACGATGCGGGAGACAACGTGGTGGTGAGAACCTGGGGCGAGCCGGCGCAACCTATCTTTCCCGCCAAACCGCATTGGGAGCTGGGCGCGGCGTTGCAACTGCTTGATTTCGAACGAGCCGCCAGGCTTGCCCAGGCCCGCTTCTCCCTGTTCCTCGGCGCCGGCGCGCGGCTCGAGCGCGCCATCATGCATTACATGCTGAACCTGCACACGGAGCAGCACGGCTTCACCGAAGCATGGCTGCCGTTTCTGGTATCTCCCGACTCCCTGCTTGCCAGCGGGCAACTGCCGAAGTTCGAGGAGGACCTGTTCCGCCTGCGCGAGGGACTGTATTTATCTCCCACTTCCGAGGTGCAACTCACCAATCTGCACCGGGACGAGATTCTGGAGGCGGATACGCTGCCCCGCTACTATACTGCCTATTCTCCCTGTTTCCGCGCGGAGGCCGGCGCCGCCGGTCAGGAGTCGCGCGGGCTGATCCGCCAGCACCAGTTCGACAAGGTGGAGATGTATAAATTCTGCGCGCCGGAAACCTCCATGGACGAGCTGGAATCGTTGGCGCGGGCCGCGGAGGACGTGCTGCGGGGATTGAACCTGCCCTATCGTGTGGTGCTGCTCTGCACCGGGGACATGGGTTTTGCCGCGCTGAAGACTTACGACCTGGAGGTGTGGATGCCCGGGATGGGCAAATATGTGGAAATCAGCTCGTGCAGCAACTGCGGCGACTTCCAGGCCCGCCGCGGTCAGATCCGCTACCGCCCCACGCCGGGCGCCAAACCCGAGCTGCTGCACACCTTGAACGGTTCCGGCCTCGCGATAGGCCGTACCTGGGCCGCGGTGGTGGAGAACCACCAGCAAGCCGATGGAACCATCCGCGTGCCGGAAGCCTTACAGCCGATGATGGGGATGGATGTGATTAAATAGCTCCGGGACTGTCCCGCGCCAGGATGACCGAAGATCGTTTCGTGAATTTAACACTCGTGAATGTGAAAATACGAGTTTGGGTCATACAGGCGCGGGACAGTTCCGGAACTAATGCGGTCCGCCGCCAATCTTCCGCACGCCTTTCAGGCTGGCCAGGTAGGCGGCCGTGCCGTCTTCCCAGCGGTTTTGCGCGTGGAAGATATGCTCGATAGCCTCCCGGATGGCGCCACGCCCGCCGCGGGCTTTAGTGGTGTAATCGGCCAGTGCAATCACCTCGGGAGCGGCGTCCATCACCGCGAAGGCATAACCGGCAAGCTGCAAGGCGGGAATGTCGTTCAGGTCGTCTCCGATATAGGCGATCTCTTCCAGCGCCAGTCCCCGTTCCGCGGCCACCGCGCGAAGTCCGGCTTCCTTATCCGCCATGCCCTGGTAGATCTGCACGTTCAGCTCGTCCGCCCGCCGCACCGCCGCTTCCGACTTGCGGCCCGTGATCCACACCACGGGGAAGTGACTCACCCAGGCGATTTTCATCCCGATGCCGTCCTTGATATTGAATACCTTGACTTCCAGGTTGCCGGTGCCGTAAATGATCGAGCCGTCGGTAAGCACGCCATCGATGTCACAAGCCAGCATCTTGATCCGCTCCAGCTTTGCCTTCTCGGAATCCATCAATCCCTCCCTATCGATCAGGAAACTCACCCTATTTTGCCTGATTCAGGCACGGCGCGCAAGATATCCCTGTAATTCCGGCTCATCGGACTGGTCGGACATGTCCGCAACACCTGCCCCCAAACCTGACTTATCGAAATGAGGTGGAGGATTTGGGACTCAACCCTCTTGCATCTGTCGCCGTGCTCTGCTATAATATCGCGCCGTAGCCCGCGGGAATGCGGAAGGAGAGTGAACGTGCCCAATACCAAATCGTCCAAGAAAGATTTATTGATCAACCGGCGAAATCGCCTGCGCAACCAGTCGGTGAAGTCCCGGTTGAAGACCCTGCGCACCAAAGCGCTCGCGGCCATCAACACCGATGCCGCCGCCGGCGGCGATATGGTGAAGGCCGCGCTGAAGGCATTCGACAGCGCAGTCACCAAAGGTGTCATTCACAATAATACCGCGGCCCGCCGCAAATCCCGCCTGATGAAGCGACTGAACGCGGCACTCGCCGGCAAGTAACGCTCCCGCGCCAACGGCTAACAAGCATAACATGAGGGGGTCCCGCTGCCGGACCCCCCTCTTCTCTTCTCTTCTCTTTTTTTACTCTTCTTATCCAGCAGCGGCCAGCGCCTTCTCCAGCGCCTGGATAAACCGCGCGTTTTCCGCCGCGCGGCCGACGGTCACGCGGATCATCGTCGGGTAACCAAAAATGTCGCCGGTGCGCACGATCACGCCTTCGCGCAGCAACCTGCCGAATACGCCGCGGCATTCCTGCTTCGTATCCACCAGTATGAAGTTGCTCTGGGTGGGCACGTATGGCAATCCCATGCGTTCGAAGGCGGCGTAGAGAAATGCCTTGCCTTCCTCGTTCACTTTGCGGCTGCGCTTCACCTGGTCCGGATCTTTCAGGCTGGCGATAGCCGCCCACTGCGCCAGGTTGGCGGTGTTGAACGGCTCGCGTACCTGATTGATTGACATCAATACCTCGGGGCGGCGGCAAATGCCGTAGCCGATGCGCAATCCTGCCAGCGCGTATATTTTCGAAAAGGTGCGCAATAGTATGACATTGCGCCCCGCCTTCACGTATTCGAGCGAATCCGGATAATCAACACGCGTGACGTATTCACAGTAAGCCTCATCCAGCACTACCAGCACTCGCTCGGGCGCCTTCGCCAGGAAGGCATCCACCTCCGTCCCGGTATTCATCGCTCCGGTCGGGTTGTGCGGGTTGGCGAGATAAATGATTTTCGTGCGCTCGGTAACCGCGCCGGCCATCGCCGGCAGGTCGTGCGCGTAATCCTTCAACGGCACCTTCACCGGAGTCGCCCCCATCAGCTTCGTGCTGATTTCATACATGCTGAAAGGCGGATCGCCCATGATAACCTCGTCGCCCGCTTCGAGATAGGCGATGGAGAGGAAGTGCATGATCTCGTCGCTGCCGCGTCCAATCGTCACCTGCTCCTTATCCACGCCATAGCGCTCCGCCAGCGCCACGCGTAGCGGGTAGCCGTCGGTCTCCGGATACAGGCGGGTGTCCCGCAGGTGCTCGCGCATTGCTTCCACGGCCAGCGGCGAAGGCCCCAGCGGGTTTTCGTTCGAAGCCAGCTTGATGATCGAATTCGGGTCGAGTCCCAATTCCCGCGCGACTTCCTCGATCGGTTTGCCCGGTGAATACGGCGTTATGCCGTCGATCGCCGCGCGATGCGCCGTCTGTGAAATGCTGCTCATCGAACTCACTTCCTTCAGGGATGCCCCATTGTAGCGGTTTCAGCGGTTGGAAGCAAGAATGGAAGGAGGTCGGATAGCTTTTCTTCTATCTGTCCATCCTTCCATTTTTCGCTTACTGTCTAAGTTCCGGCGTTTCACGCGGTTGCATCTGCGCGCGAACATTACGCAACTCGCTTAATTTTTCCTGGATGCGGGTAAAACTGCTACCATTGCGATATAAGCACAACAAATCCGACACCAGTTGTTGTTCCTTATCAACAAGAGTGCCGGTGGTGGTGGGATTGGTAAATATAGTGTGCTGCAGCAAATTGACCACCTCCTTATAACCGGACACCTATCATATTCCCTATTCGGGGCTTACTCATTCGAAAGACCTGTCGTTTTTTTCCGACATCATCGGCAGACGACTCGCTTGTTGTATTATCATTTGCCCTGGTGGGAATGATTTGCTATGATGAATCCCGTCAGGGAGCAACGACCATGGCAAATTGCCCGCGCTGCGGCGCGGTGAATCAGGATGGGAAGGCGGCATGCTGGAAATGTCTGGCGCCTGTTCCCGTACCCCCGCCCGCGCGGTCTGAACCGCAGTCACAACTACGAGACCGGGAATCGGCAGCGCCGGTGAGGCGTAAATTCAATATTCCCGACCTGAACGTGGCGCTTCCAACACGCCGCGCCGGCTCTCAACCGGACGCGGTGATGGAACCGTTCGAGCCGGACGACGCCGGGGAGACCGAAGAGACGCTCGATGAGCCTGGCGCGTCGCAGGCAGAATCCGAACCTGCCCCCGCTGATGAGTCTGTTCCCAGGGAATTCGCCGCGGTTTCGAGCGATCCCCAGCAATACGATAAAGCATTCGAGCGGGCCGACGATGAGGAAGAAGTAGAGCAGCCGCAACCGAAAAGCGAATTCAGCTATATAGCTCCGACCGCTTCCACGCGCGCGAGCACCACGTGGATTTTCCTGCTCGTGTTATTGGCGCTGTTGCTTTCCGGCATCTTTTTTCTATACTATCAAAATTTCCGCGCGCAGCCCCGGCCCCCCACGGCAAAGCAGGCGGCACAGGAGTATATGCTGGCATTGAGAATGAAACAGGAAACCACCCGGCAACAGCTTGCCACTCCCGACAGCCGGGGATTGCTGCTGCCCGCCTGGTTCATCATCTCCGAAGCGCTCGTCACCAGCGTAGCCGAATCCGGCGATAACAAGGCAACCGCCCGCGCGCGCATCACGCTGGCGCCGGTCCGCTCTATCGACCTGCAACGGGAGTTGGAGAAGGCGGCATCGAGCGAATACGATGTCGAATTCACGCTCGAAAGAGGCGCTGAATACTGGCTGGTAGATCAGCGCTCGCTTTTCAGCAGCCTCAGCCGGCGGTTGAAAGCGCAAAATCCTGGCGTAGGTTTTCCAACATGGGACGGAGTTTCGGAGTGAACCGGTCGCTTCTCGCGGGGGGCGCCTACCCCCCGCGAGAAGCGACCGGTAGTATTGAAATTACCCGCGCGACCTTTCCTTATCGCCTGACCACCAGCTCCGGCGGCGCCAGCAGGCCGCATGTTACGAATTGATAATCATCGCTCCACGCCTCGCCGGTGGTGACGAACTGGTCGGGGCCGATCCACTGCGGGAAGGGATCGGTGAGATGCAGCGGGCCATGGGAATTGCGCCGGTGACCGATAACCTCTATCTCCACCATTGCGGCGCGATCGGTGAAATAATCGGTGATGTCCACTTCGTGCGGTTCCCAGGCGATTATGCCCGCGGGCCGGCCATCCACCAGCACCCGTGCCGCAGCGCCCGCGAAAGACGGCACGCGCAGCACGAGGCGGTCCTTCTTTCGCATGCGCGGGCGGCGGGCATCGATCCGGTAGCGCACGGAGCCACTGTAAAAAGGCAAACCCTGGGGTCCCCAATCCCCCGTCTTCAAGGTGGAAGGCGCCACGGTGAGGGTGGCGAAGGTTCCGTTTACTCGCACGCCGAAGTCGCCCAGTAGAAAGGCGGATTCCAGTCCGGGGTGCTCTTCATCGTAATCTACGGCGAGCAGGATCTCATTGCGCCCACGCCGGAATAGCGCCGGATCGAGCGGCACGGTGCGCAGCGAACGGTCGGTCCACCAGCCGTCCGCGACAGCGGGCGCCGGCGCGCCGTTCACGGCGATCCGCACCGATTCGGGTCGCTCCAGCGCCAGGCGCAGCGGGCCGGCGGGAAGCGCGCTCGTCCGGAAGGAGTAGGCCAGCTCGACACTTACGCGTTTCGGCGCGGTCGATTTTTCTCGCGTCCATGGCTGCGCCATTATTCCGCCGCGCGGCGCCAGCCCCATCGCCGCTCGCGCGGCGGAATCCACCCGCAGGATTTCCTCCGCCTTCCGCCATCCTCGGTCACCGATGCGGAAACGCGGCCTGTCGAGCACCAGTACGTTCGGCTCGGTGAGCTCGATCTTCCATGCCCGTGGATTTAGCGCAGCGGCATGGGCGTCGGCCAACACGCGGCGCGCCGGCGCTTTGATGTTCCGCTTCTTCGGGATGACGAAGAGGCGGCTGCCCAGCGCGGAAAGGCTGGTATGGATCTCCCACCCGCCGGGGGTCTTCTTCGCCTCCGCGGCCCACATCTTGCCGGTAGCCGGGTCCAGCTCCACCGGCGTGCCTTTGCATGCGTCGCCGCCGCGGATAACCACCTCGGGAAAGGCAAGCTCGCGCTGCGAGACATGGGAATCCTGGTTGAAATCCAGCTCGCGTGAGTCCTGGCCGGTATTGCAGACGAACAGGTAACAGGCCTCCACGTCCTCACGGAGCAGGTAGAGCGCTGCCGCGATCTCCCTGCCGTTCGGATCGGTTATCGATACGCGGCGCGTCATCGATACCGCGTCCGCCAGCTTTTTTCTTTTGACGGGCGCCTTTTTGCAACCCGCGGCAAATTCTTGCACGGTCATCGACGGCTTGCCATCCAAGAAGGCCGCCGGCTCACCCATGAAGACCACCGTTCCACCGGCGGCGGCGAACTGTTTCAGTAATTTCAGCGTGGTGGCGCGCATCGTCTTCAGCGGCGGCACCAGCACGGCGCGGTAGGCCGCCTCGCCGACCTGCAATGCCAAACCGCCGCGCCGTCTCACCCGCGCCAGCCGCGACAGCATCTCCTCGTCGCCGTAATCGAAGTCCAGGTGCTCGGCAAGCAACGCATCGCGCATCTCGCCGAATCCCTTATCGAACTTCAGCACCTCCGGGTCTTTCGGCCAATCTTTCTTGCACAGCGCCCACATGCTCTCGATGGGGTGGATCACCAGCAGGTCGCGCGCCTCCGCGCCGCGCGTCATCACCGCGTGCACCCGCGCGAAATAATCCTCCACCACGGCATAATGCTCCCACCACGGCGACTGGCAGCCGATGCTCGCCGGGTAGTCGCGTTTCGCCTCGCCCTCCATGGTGTACCAGAACAGGTGCTGGCAGCGCAGGTTGATGCCCAGCGCAACCTGCCAGTCGCCCAGCGCCTTGTGGCCGGCAAGGGGGAAGTCCCAACCAGTGCAGCCGTATGTCTCGGTCAGCCGCCATTTGCGCCCGAGCTGCCGCGCCACCGAGGCGCATTGTTTAGCGGTATCGTAGTCGCGGGCGTACTGGGTGAGCAGGTCGATGCCCGGCGCCTGCATATGCTCGTAAAAGCGCATGCAGGCGCCGACCAGCGCGGCCTGGTTCGACAGGGTGTCTTCCGCCAGCACGTGGCCGGTGAAGGCCAGCCCGTTTTGCCCGCACCATTCGCCGATCTGCCGGGCAAAGGAATTTACGAAGAGATGGGTAACACAATCGTGATAATTGAGGCGCGCATGGGTGAATGCCTTCCCGTCGCAGTTATAAAAAATTTCCGGCAGGTGCGGAATCAAATCGTAGCCGTAACGCTGCTGGAAGACGGCGGGCAGGTTGTCGGTCCATGCGGTAATGTCGTTTGCCGCCCAGGCGGTGTCCGTCATGTCGATGAAATTCGGCTCGTCGGTGAAGATGCCGGGAATAGCCTTGCCGAAATGATCGCCGCAGCGCCGACGGTAAGCCTCGTGGGTTACCTCGATAAAGCTCCGCACCGCCTCCGGATTGAGGGTATCCAGGTAGGTGTAGCCGTTGAACCAGTCGCTGTTGCCGCCGGTTGCGACGGTGAAGCGCAGGATCGTCTCACCGCCGCCGTTCAATTTCTTCGGAAGCTTCCCCCGCGGGATGCGGCGGACGCTTACGGCCTTGTTGCCTTCCACCCGCGCGACGAAGGCGGCGATGGTGTTCTCGGTCCACTCCAACGCCTCCGGAGTGGAGATTTCTTCCAGCTTCAGGCAACGCAGGCGGTGCTTCGGGTCCCGCGTCACCAGCCCGCCCGCCGCGCCGGAGGGCCAGCGATCTTCGTCATAAAGCCACGCCTCCATGCCCAGCCGCCGCGCCTCATCGACGCAGGCGTCGATGCAGACGAACCACTCGTCGGAGAGATACGGCGTGGCCAGCCCCACGCGCGAGTGCATGAAGAAGCCGCCCAGCCCCATCCGGTGCATTTCGCGTATCTGCCGGCGAAGCTCCTCCGGCTCCAGTTTGCCGTTCCACGCCCAGAAGGGTTTTCCGCGATATTGGCTGCCCGGCGCGCGGAATTCCTGCGCCAGGGAAGCGATGAATGATCGTGGTGAGGTGCGCGTGATCATCAACTGTCCCTTCGAGGGAGAGGTATGAGTTGGTGCTGCTAACAGGTTGGTATACTTTTTCTATACGACGCCATTCCCGCCGCTCCTTCCCAGTTTGAAATTAACGTAATGCTAAGATTGTTAGGGTGACAACGGAAAAGTGGAGTGGCGTCGAAGTATATGCCTACCGGCGCCATGTAGAACCGAATCGAATCGGCATCGAGCGACGGAGCGAAGTGGTTGGATGATTTTTCATCCAACCATCCACTCACCCATCCTGTCCGTCAACTAAGCCGTTCTTTCCAAACCTTCACACCTGCAGGCGTCACCAGCGCAATACCCGCCGCCATGATCAGGCTGCTGATCAGCTTCCAGTTGGCCCTCTTTACGCTGCTCGCGGTGAGCGCGCCTACCCCGACTCCGAACACGAACCGGCTGAGCACGGCGGTTACCAGCAGCGGCGTGGGGAGTTTTCGGAAACGACACATGAATTGCTCGAACCATCTCATGAACGTGTCCTCCTTGTAAAAAATGTCCCCCATGATGCTTTACCCAAACACCAGTTTTGTCGGAAATATCCGAAAGCGGGACCACGCTATTGTCGGATGAGTCGCCTACACCGCAGATCACCGCAGATCACCGGTTTTTTAGGCATATACTGCTCGACTACTTGACAAAGCTAGCGATAACATTAATAATATAGAGGCAATGGGAAAGGGGGTATTCAATGCCCACCAAACCGCCTTTTTTTCTTTGCCCGGAATGCGGCAAACAGGTTGACCCGGCGGCCAGCGTGTTCTGCTTGAATTGTGGGTTGAATCTTTCCCTGATTAAAAGGTTGCCCAGCAGCAAGATTTGCCCCGTGTGTAAGGAACCGGGATTGATCGTGCACGACGAAACCGAGATGGAAGGCTACCGCCGCATCTCCTACGAGCACATCACCTGCCTCTATTGCGGTCACAACAGCAGGCACGCCCACGCCGGATAATATCATATTGCGGTCGTTATCGATTCATAACAGATCCTATTGTTTCTCGTGAATAGCGTTCGTTCGCACGTGAAAATAATTCGTTGCGTCTCCCTTTCCCCCAGCGGAATTCCCCCGATATTTCTTGAATTTAAGCAGCAAAAACATGGCATGCGCCTCTTGACAATCCAGGCTGCGAATATTATAGTATACAAATGATTCTATTACATAATGTACATTAGATGGATATTGCATCTTCTCCTTTTATTCACCGAGAAGGGATGTCCCCATGTTCTTGTACATATTGTCCTTCGTACTGATCTGCGCTGGATGCGGCATCGCCGTTGCGCAGGCGCCCAGTCCGCAGACCTCGGTAATACTGCAGAGCCGAGTATTGCTGTCAATCTCCAACAACAAATCGCTGGACAGCACCTTCCAGATACGGCGGGCAAACGTGACGATTAAAGGCAATCTTGATGAACACTTGAGGGCGCTGGTGACGATCAACTGTTCGGCGGAGCCCTACTTGAATGAGGCCTACGCGGAATACACCCGATTATCGTGGCAAGCGCGCCTCGGACTGGTGCGCCTTCCCTTCGGTTACGAGATGCCGTTGTCATCCGCCAAAGTTATTCCACTCGAACGCGCGAAGGTCATCACATCGCTGTTCAGCTCAAAGCGCGATTACGATCGCGGCCTGTTCGTTTATCACACCGGGGACACGAGACAAATCGCCGTGGCGGTGACAAACGGAGCGAATGTCGGCACGACCGCCGACATCGATGCGAATAAAGCGATAGCGGCACGAGTCAGCCAGCAAGTGGGCGCTGTCAACATCGGCATCTCCGGATACACGGGAACCTACGCCGCTACCGGCAAGAGGATGAGCCGTCTCGGAACTGATCTCCAGCTTCCGCTCGCGTCCTGGTTACTGCTGGCCGAAGCGATCGCCGGACGCGATGGCGATACAGACGGCGGCGGCGGTTACCTGCTGCTGTGTTATCAGCAATCCGGATGCCCCATGCAGTATTACGGGCGATACGATCTATACGATCCGAATAATGACGCTGAAGACGACAGGTATTGCTGCGTTGCAATCGGGGCCAATCGATATTCGACTGCCGCTGTCAAAATCACGTTGGAATACGATATTATCGACGATCCAAAAACGCCCGCGCTCGACGGGCAACTGGGATTTCAATGGCAGATTTGCTACTAACGTGGGTTGTGCCGGCAGGGAGATGAACCGTGAGCAGTACCGTCAGGATACCGGTCAAACCGGAGACAGGCATCGAGGTAATCGCGATGCCGGCGCCTTCTCGCGCCGCGCGTTGGCGGCGTTTCGGACGGGCGGTGATTCCGCTTTTTCTCGGGCTGATCCTGTGGCAAGCGGTGGCCATGCTGGTGCCGTGGCTTCGCCAACTGGAGCCCGGCGCGTTTCCCGGTCCATGGGACACTGCCCAGCGCGCCTTTGAAGTGATCTTACAGGCAAAGCCGCTGCTGGGGCACTCGATTTTCATGCATACGGCGGTGAGCCTGCTGCGCTGGGGAGTCGGATTCACGCTGGCGGCGGTGCTGGGCATCCTCACCGGCGCGGCGCTGGGACGTATTGCGGTGCTGCACCGCGCTTGCATGCCGTTGGTCTACGTGCTGCAGTTGATCCCCGGTCTGGCATGGATTCCGGTGACCATACTCCTTTTCGGCCTGGGCGACGGCGCCACTATTTTTATGATAGCCATGGCCGCGTTCCCGCCGATGGTCATCAATGTAGTGGCGGGCATGCGGACCACCCCCACTGCGTATCTGGCCGTGGCGCGCATGGTAGGGGCCAACCGGCGGATGATCTTCTGGCAGGTGTTGGCGCCGGCCAGCATTCCCCATCTGCTCAGCGGCATGCGGGTAGCGCTGGGCAATAGCTGGCGGGTAGTGGTGGCCGCCGAAATGGTGGTCGGCGCCGGCACGGGCCTGGGCTACAGCATTATCCAGAGCCGCTGGACGCTGGATTATGCCGGCGCATTCGTCTGCATCGCGGTAATAGCGGTGATCGGCCTGCTGACCGAACAGCTTCTCATTGCGCGTATCGAGGAGCGGACGCTGCAACGCTGGGGAGGGATGACGTAATGCTTATCGAGTGCCGCAATCTCACTCACGCCTATCAAGACGAAGCGCAGGCCAGGCGCGTTACGGCGCTGTCGGATCTTTCACTCGATATTGCCGAAGGTGAGTTCGCCTGCGTGCTCGGTCCCAGCGGGTGCGGGAAAACGACGCTGCTGCACCTGCTGGCAGGCTTCCTGCTGCCGACCGGGGGCGAAATCCGCTGCAACGGGCTTCCGATCCGCGGCCCGGGTCCGGAGCGCGCCGTCGTGTTCCAGGAACCCACGCTGTACCCCTGGTTGACTGCGCAAGGCAACGTTGAATTCGGCCTGCGCGCCCAGGGAATCAGCGCGCCGCTGGCCGAGACGCGCGCATGGGAATACCTGGCGCTGGTCGGGCTGGAGGACTTCGCTAATTCGCGGCCATACGAACTCTCCGGCGGCATGAAACAGCGCGTGGCGCTGGCGCGCGCGCTGGCGCTGCAACCCGCGCTGCTGCTGATGGATGAACCGTTCAGCGCGCTGGATACGCAGACGCGTGAAGAGCTGCAGGAGGAGCTGCTGCGCATACACGCGCGGGAGAAAACTACCATCATCTTTGTCACACATAATGTAGAAGAAGCGGTTTACCTCGGCCGGCGCATTCTGGTGCTCACCCCGCGTCCGGCGCGGCTGCGATCGTCGATTACGCTGGCATTTCAGAAGAGTATCGACCGATATGAAGGGCGGTTGTGCAGCGCGAAAAAAGCGATTCTTGCCGAATTGACCAGGGAAGATATGGCATTAGAGCGCAGTTATGCGCTTGCCACCCGCGAAGGCGACGGAGAACCCGGACTGTGCCTCTGCCATACGGTAGAGTTGGCATCAAGCAACAACCTGTTACCCGAGGGATTCTGATGAGCAAATCGATAGTGCAAAACCGCATAATGTGGATCATCATCGGTTTGATAGCGATTGCCGTTGTTGCGGCGTTGCCGGTATACCGGCAGCTAACCCCGTCCGCCATACCCATGCGGCTCGCATTATCGTATAAAGTCGATTACACGCCGCAGATACTCGCGTTGGAGCACGATTTTTTCACTCAGCAAGGCCTGTACGTGACACCAAAAATCGTGACCGGGGGCATCGAGGCAGCGGAAGCGGTGACTACCGGGGCCGCCGATCTGGGAGTGATGGGCGAGGTGCCGGGACTGATCGCCACCACTGCTCCCAATCCGGCGGTCATCATAGCCGCTTATGCGCGGGACGAAAGACGCCATCGAATCATTATCGCGCCGGGCAGCAACATCCGCACTCCAAAAGATTTGGAGGGAAAGCGTTTTGCCGTGCAACATGGATCCAGTACATTCGGGGCGTTTTTGATGTATTGCGCCGAGCATAAACTCGATCGCAGCAAGATCACGATGGTTCGCCTGTCGCCGCGCGATATACCGGAAGCGATGGCCGGCAAGCAGATAGATGCAATGGCCGGCAGCGAGCCCTGGCCTTCCAATGTATTGAAGCGAAACAAAGGCGCCGGCGAGTTTGCCGTATTGTCCGGCCTCGGGTGCAATTATCCGCTGGTGGTGGTGGCCAGCCGTCAGTTTGCCCGGCGGCATCCCGCGACGGTAGCGCGGGCACTGGAGGCGATGGGCGATGCCATCGCATATCAACAGGCCAATCCGAGAGAGGCGGCGGCAACAGTGGCGGCGCATACCGGATTAACCCCGGAGCAGGAGTTGAAAAACATACAGACGGGAGCCTGGGGTTTGACACTGGATGCGGCTACGGTTGCCGGTTTGAAAAAGATCGCCGGCTTCCTGCAACGCGAAGAGGTATTGCGTAAACCGCCGCGGTGGGCAGAGGCGATCGATGATCGCTACCTGCGCAAACTGTCCGATGGTGCGGCAAAATGAGAAGGAGGCCTGTGGCATGACAGCGCGCGAACGCATGCTGGCGGCATTGCGCCGCCGGCCTACCGACACCATTCCGGTGTTCCCCCGCGACCTGACGCTGGGATTGGATCTGTGCGGATACAGCACGCCGGAAGTCTGCAACGCGAACGGCAACTACGATGCCGCGAAATCCGCGCGCGCGGTAATTGCCGCCCAACAGCGCATCGGGCATGATTGCGTGATAGGAAGCATCCATGACCTGGGACTGGATGCGGACCTGCTCGGAGGCGCCGTGCATTTCCCGGAGACCGGCGTGCCGGCTATCACGCGACCTCCTATTACCTCGAGAAACGACCTGGACCGTGCGCGTGAAGCCCGGCGGTCTGGAGCAGGCCGCTGGTCGGGATACATTGCGGCCCATCGGCGTGTCAGCGCGGAGATTGGGCAAGAGGTGGCGGTGGCCGCGAACGTCGAAGGACCGGTGACGAAAGCCGGCACATTGCGCGGCCTGGAAACGCTGGCCGTGGATATGCTGGACGATCCTGGCTTTGCCGATGAAGTAGTGACATTCGCGACGGACCTGGTAATTCACCGGTTGTTCATGCTGATCGACGCCGGCATCGATCTTATCTTCATCGCGGCGGCCAGCGATGACTTGCAGCTCATCAGTCCGCAACAATATCGCCGGTATACCGTGCCGAACCTGCGCCGCATAATGAAAGCCATTGCGCCGACCGGTGTTCCGGTCATCTTCCATCCGCACGGCAGATTGACGGATCGATCCGCCTGGCCGCTGGTCGTGGAGACCCTTGAGACGGGCATCCAGGGATTTCAATTTGCCGAACACAACGATCTGCGGGTGGCGCGCGAACAATGGGGCGACCGCGCGTGCATTCTGGGCGGACCGGATGTGCGGACGGTGCTGCTGCCCGGTCCCACCGAGCGCATCGCGGAGGAAACACGCCGCTGCCTGGATGCGGTCGGCACGGCGGAAGGCTTCATCCTGATGGCCTCGTGCAGCATCCACCGCGGCATGCCGCCGGAGCACGTGCGGGTGATGGTCAGGGAGGCGCACCGCCATAGCTCGACTGCGCCTGTTCGATGAAAAATAGGAAGGTTGCCCCCCTTTCGCCCTGGTATACGACAGGGAATTGCCTCAATGTGTTATAATCATATAACCACCCAGGAGGAGTATACCTTATCGCTAAGATGCCTACCATATTCCCTCGCCAGCGTTTTTGGAAGGCGTATTACGCGGCGCTGGTGACGGTGTTATACATCAAGGGGCTGGAGGCGATTGCCGTACCGGATGGGCTGACGGCGGGGTTCTGGCTCGATCCGTTCACACTGCCGGTGCTCACGCTGCTCGGCGCGCTCGTGCTGTCGCCCATCGCGCTGCTCAACACCGCCGTCTACGTGCGGCCTTTCGCTGTCATGCGCGCCGCGCGCCGGCGCCGTTTCGCTATCTTGGCGTTACGGATCGGGTATGGCGCCCTCATGCTTTACGCCGCCTGTCGCCTTACGGCCTCATCCGGCATTGCGGGGCAAGTATTGGGGATACTTTGCCTTCTCGCGCTCACCACGCTTAATTATTATTTTCAACAAACGCAGCATCCTCACCGGTTGCTGCTCGGGTTGGCGACCGTCGCCGTGGTGGCGCCCATCTACCTGTATCTGCGCCCCGCAACGCCCCTAGCGCCGGGCACGCCGCTCATCTGGGTCACGCAATACTATTCCTACTCCGAACCTTACACCGCGCCGCCGGTCTACTGGCAGCCGAATCAACGCGTATATCTCCAGTGGAAGGGCCATGACTATCGGCTGGACGGCATGAGCCCGGCCTTCGCTTTTCGCAAGCACGAGGTGCTGACGCTGGAGGGAAGAGACCTGGTGGTGTCCCCGCTGAAGGGACCGTCCCGGCGCGTATCGTTGAAAGCGCAGATCCAGAATTATCAATATATCCTGAACATGCAGCCCACGCGCGACGGCGTTATGCTGAATGTCTTCGCGCCGGACCACCGTGTTGTCCGCGTCAACCTAAACACGGACACGGTACAGCCCGTTCCCCGCGCATTACGAGCGCGGGGGGCCGAGACGACCGACCGGTATGTGGTGAAATGGAACGAGAATCGACCGCACCAGGTGCGGGACGGCCGCGACCGCGTGCTTCGCCGGCACGGACTGTACCCCTGGCATTTCGGCACATGGGATGCCGACCCGGTCGATGACCTGTTCGCGATTATCGGACCAGCCAGCGTGACGCTGATCGGCCCGGACAGCTTTACCATGTCAACCATCGAACCGGGCGTCGAAATCGCCTCGATCACCATGCAGCCGGGAAGCCACCAGCTATGGATTGCAGCGGCTGCGCGCGACCGTTACACCCCTGCCGCGCCTGCCAGCCGTTTACTGATATACGCTTACAACGGGCGTCGCCTGGGAGAGCGCGCGATCACCGGCGCAAACGTGCTGCGAGCCATGCCTGTCGAAGAACCAGTGGCAGAATATTTGATACGCAAGTATCCTGCCACGGTCGGCCAATAATTAGATTGTCTCATAATTCATCTGTAACTTACTTTGCACATACTAGCCCGTAATGGTAAGGGGGTAGATCGAGCGGGCTTGCCATGAGAGGGTGGAGGCCGGCGGCTTCGGCCCAGGCCTGGCACTGCTCGGGACGGGGGCGGATAGCCATGGAGGGGCCACGGGGCGTGCCCGCGTCGTAATTCCAATGCATGATACCGACACGTCCCCCCGGCCTTAGCACGCGGCAGGCTTCTCGCAGGAACAGCAGGGGATGCTCCGCGTGCAGGATGTTGAACAGCATGACATAATCGATGCCATCATCTGGAAGTCCCGTGCCCTCCGCCGCCAGATCGCGTATGGCTGGACGAACATTGGCAAGGCGTGCTGACCGGGCCTTCGCCGCGGTGATCTCGACCATCGCCGGATCGATATCAAAGGCATGAATTATGCCTGATACTATTCGGGCAGCCGGAATGGTAAAAGTGCCGTAACCGCAGCCCACCTCGACCACATCGCGACAGGCCACATCGAGCAGCAAGGTCGAAAGAATAAGCGGTGGGTCAAAAAAAGTGTCCCAGTAACTCTCCTCCGGCATGCCACTTTCACGCACTTTCATTGCTGCTCCTTTTTGGCAGGTATACCCGAAAAGCGGTTATGTTTAAAACTACCGTGGTTCACTCAAGCCTGTAATGGTATGGGGCAGATCGAGCGGTTCTGCCATAAGTGGGTGGAGGCCGGCGGCTTCGGCCCAGGATGGAGGGTCAAGTAAACAAATTTCATTATTGAGCGTGGCAAAGGTTTGATATTTCTAACAATGCTTCGATTGATAATGAAGGTATGCGCTTTCTCCTGGTAGAAATAGTATAGTCTGCTAATTATATAGCATGCATATCATTCCAGGAGATAGTCGATGCCTGATTTTTCGTCGGAAGCCAAAATGAATCTGCCGGCAGTGGTAAAATGCCCCACCGGAATCGCCGGTTTCGATGAAATTACCTACGGCGGCTTGCCGTGCGGGCGGCCCACGCTGGTGGCGGGCAATGCCGGGGCCGGGAAAACACTGTTTGCCATGGAGTTCCTCGTCCGCGGCGCCACGCAATTCGGCGAGAACGGGGTTTTCGTCTCCTTCGAGGAGTCGCCGGATGAACTTGCGAAAAACGTCGCCTCGCTCGGTTTCGATCTGCATACGCTGGAGGAGGAAAACAAGCTTGTCATCGAACACATCCGCATCGAGCGGAGCGAGATCGAAGAGACCGGCGAATACGACCTGGAGGGGTTGTTCATCCGCCTGGAGTTCGCCATCGACAGCGTCGGCGCCAGGCGTATCGCGCTGGATACGCTGGAGTCGCTGTTTGGCGGGCTTCCCAACGAAGGGATCCTGCGCGCCGAGCTGCGCCGCCTGTTCCGGTGGTTGAAGAGCAAAGGCGTCACTGCCGTCATCACCGCGGAACGCGGCGCCGAGGGCACGCTGACCCGACACGGGCTGGAGGAGTATGTTTCCGATTGCGTGATCGTGCTCGACAACCGGATCGTCGAGCAGGTTGCCACCCGCCGCCTGCGCGTGGTGAAATACCGCGGCTCGGTGCACGGCACCAATGAGTATCCCTTCCTCATCGGCGAAAATGGGTTCAACGTGCTGCCGATCACCTCGATCGGCCTCGACCATGATGCATCAACCGAGCGCATCTCCACCGGCGTGCCGGACCTCGATGAGATGCTGGGCGGGAAGGGGTATTACCGCGGCAGCAGCGTGCTGATCTCCGGCACCGCGGGCACCGGCAAATCGAGCCTGGCCGTGGCCTTCGCGAAAGCGGCCTGCGAGCGCGGTGAAAAAGTCCTTTATCTGGCGTTCGAAGAAGCGCCGCGGCAAATCCTCCGAAATATGCGCTCGATCGACATCGATCTGGCCCCCTGTCTGGAAAAGAACCTACTGAAAATCAGCGCCTACCGGCCTACCACATATGGATTGGAGACGCACCTGGCGGTGATACATAAACTGGTGAAGGAGTTGGGACCGCAGGTGGTGATCATCGATCCGATCACCAATTTCCTCGCGATCGGCACCAACCAGGAGATCAAGTCGATGTTCACCCGGCTGGTGGATTTTCTGAAAGGGGACGGGATTACCAGCCTGTTTACCAGCCTGACCTCTGGCGGCGGGTATGAGGAAGCGACCGAAGTCGGCATATCTTCGGTGATCGACACTTGGATTCTGCTGCGTGATGTTGAAATCGGTGGCGAGCGCAACCGCGCGCTGCACATCTTGAAATCGCGCGGCATGCCGCATTCCAACCAGGTGCGCGAATTCATCCTCTCAAATGAGGGGATCAGGCTGGTGGACGCCTACCTCGGCACGGCAGGCGTGCTGACCGGCTCCGCGCGGCTGGCGCAGGAAACCAGGGAGCGCGCCACAGTGCTGGAGCGCGAGCAGGAGATGGAAAGCCGCCGCAATGCGCTGGAGCGGAGGCGGCAGATGAAGCAGGCGCAAATCGCCGCCATCGAGGCCGAATTTGCCGCCGATGAGGACGAATATAACCGGATGACCGCGCGGGAGGGAATCAGGTTGAAAGCGGTGCAAACAGAGCGCGAGGCAATGGGACGCAGCCGCAAATCCGAAGAGGAGAAAAGCTGAATGCCGGGTGTGAATGATGAAAGACCGGAAAATATGACTGATGAAGCAACGGACCAGGCGGGTGACGCCGAGTGGGAGCTGCGCCTGTATGTCGCCGGCCAGACGACCAAGTCGATCACCGCGCTCGCCAATCTGAAGAAACTTGCCGAAGAGCACATGCACGGCAAGTACCACATCGAGGTGATCGACCTGATGCAGGAGCCGCAGCGCGCGCGCACGAATGAAGTAATTGCCATCCCCACCCTGGTGCGCAAGCTGCCGGAGCCCATTCGCAAAATCATCGGCGATCTTTCCGACAAGGAACGCGTGCTGGTGGGGTTGGAATTGAAAGAACGAGCGGGTAAATAAGGCCTGTCCAAGGTTTTTCGCTGAACAACAACATGTTGTCGTTCATTCTCATGCTCGTGCTCTGAAGGGTTTTCATATGCCAGGTAAGTTTCATAATAAGTCGAGAGGATTCACCGAGTGATGGAAAGATTTTTCGAGCATGAGCACGAGCACGAGCATGAGTCTATACTATATGACGGCTGTCTGTAAAAAATTCTTTCTGTTTTGATTGTTACTGCCCATAGGGCAATTTTCTCGGAGCGAAGCGACGGGAAAGCCTGGTACCTTAAGGGTTGATAACACCAGAGAAAAACGAATTGTTGACCATAATGACGTCAAACCAGGTAAGGTGAGTCCGGTGGTTGAGTAGGTAGGGAAGCTGACCGATTCTTTCCGCGGCTATTTTACCGTATCGAAACCACCGCGAGGTAAGCTAAATTAAAGGCCTGAATTGTAAGAGTAAGAGCAAGAGTAAGAGAAAGAGAAGTACAGGGGGGGTTATGTCTGAAGAGTCGCAGCAAGACAGGATAATCAAGCAGATCGAAGAGGCGGCGGCGAAAAGAAGCAAAGAGGTCGTCGTGCTTCGCTTGTATATCACCGGGGCTACCCCGAAGTCCGCGCGCGCCATCGCCAACATCAAGCGCATCTGCGACGAATACCTGCCCGGGCGTTATCAGTTGGAAGTCATCGATATTTACCAGAAGCCTGAGGCCACCAGAGCTGAGGACGTGGTGGTGGCGCCGACGCTGGTGAAGAGCTTTCCTCTACCCCTGAAGCGCCTGATTGGCGACCTTTCCGACCTGGAGCATGTGCTGAAGGGGTTGGATATCCGCATCGAGGAGAAGGAAGAATGACCGGCCCCATGCGCACCGAAGAGGAATATCAGACGCTGCTCCGCCGCTTGGAAGAGGCCGAGGACACCCTGCGCGCCATCCACCAGGGCGAGGTGGACGCCGTGGTGGTGCATGGCGAGCCGATAGACTATATTTATACGCTGGAAAGCGCCGAACACGCCTACCGGGTGATTCTGGAGGAGATGGGTGAAGGCGCGGTCACCATCGCGAAAGATGGCGCCATCCTCTATTCCAACCCCCGCTTCGATGAAATGTTATCGTTGGATCACTCCGAGCTGATCGGAAATAACCTGTTCATCTTCATCGCCCCGGATTGGCAGGATCACTTTCAAGAATTATTGTCGGCAGGATTATGCGAAAGCACGCGGGGAGAAGTGGAGATGATCCGGCATGCGGGCGGCAACCTGCCGGTGAGCGTGGCGTTCGCCCCGCTCCCCGCTGGCGATGTCGCCACTGCCTGCCTGGTCATCACCGATCTTACCCCGCAGAAACAGTCGGAGGCGGAGATTCGCCGCCTCAACGAGTCGCTGGAAGCGCGAATCGAAGAACGCACCGCGCAATTGCATGATATGATGTCCGACCTGCAGGTATTCACCCATATGGTATCGCACGATCTGCGCACGCCGTTGACTGTCAGCCACGGCTATATCCAGATAATGAAAGAAGTGCTGCAGCAGGAGCGGAGCTCGCTTACCGAATCGCTCTCCCAGCATATCTCTTCCGTCGACCGCGCGCTGCGCCGCATGGACACCATGATCGGCGACCTGGTTACCGCGGCGCGGTTGGAGGGAAAACAGTATCCGCTTCAATTAATGAATATCGACCTGCATGCCTATTTCGCCGATCTCCTGGGGCGCGACATCATTGCCGCCCAACGGGACCGGGTGGTCATGAAGGTTCCCGATCGACTCCCGACCGTGCAGGCGGACCTGCCCAGCCTGGACCGGGTGATGACAAACCTGCTGTCCAACGCGTTGAAATACTCCGAATCCGGCACGCCGGTGGTGGTACAGGCGCGGCCGGAAGGCAACCAGGTGGTCATTTCGGTAACCGATCGCGGGCGCGGCATCTCGCCGGCGGACCTTCCGCATATCTTCACGCGATTTTACCGCGCCTCCGGGGAGCGCAAGACGGAGGGCATCGGCCTCGGGCTGTATATTGTCAGCCAACTGGTGCGGGCGATGGGGGGGCAAATCCGGGCGGAAAGCGAACCGGGAAAGGGGAGCACATTCGCCTTTACTTTGCCGGCGGCGGACGGTTAATCCCGCTTCAGCAAGCCGGCGATGTCCTTTTCGCTGTAGATATGGTCGTGAACCCGCAGCGCTTCTCCATGGCAGGGATTGTAGCCGAAGGCGCAGTCGATGAAAAGACCGTCGATGCCGGTAGCGGCTATCTCGACGGCCTCCGCCACCGCGTCATCCGCTACCTCCGTGCAGTTCGGGCAGAGCTCGCATTGATCTTCCAGGCCGTAGACGCCGTCCGCGAAAATCGTCCGCTGCCGCACCGCCCGCCGGTCAAATATCGCCAGCTCGGGCCGTTCGGCCAGGGACGGCGGCCATGGACCCTTGCTGTCGAGCTTCGCGCCGTAAAAGGTCTGGTATGACACCACCGCAATGCCCTGCCGGTGGGCGGCTTCGATCACCGCCGGCAGCGGCGCCGCGCAGATGAACCGGAGCGGGGGGAAGTCGCCGTTGATGAAGGTCTCGACCGGCGTGCTCCCCTCCTGCCGCCCGATTTCATACGGAAATCCGAAACAATGCGTGCTTTCGGCAAGCTCCAGTCAGGGTTGCGACAACGACGGCTCCTTTCGGGCGCGTCCGTTTAATCAAGCTCTCTCATTAGAGGTATTTTCAAAACCGGTCGCCTTTCACGGGAGCACCTAACCCCCCGGCCCCCTTCCCTACGAAGGAAGGGGGAGCTATATCAGCAAGTGGAATTATCATTGGGAACCTTACCTCTAGAGCGAAAGGCAGATATGAGAAAAAGCCGAGTATAAATCTCTACCCCGTAACTCCCCCTTCCTTCGTAGGGAAGGGGGCCGGGGGGTTAGGTGCTCCCGTGAGAGGCAACCGGTTATGAGAAATTACCTTATTATCTATCAAACTGCGGCAGCAGCGGTTTTGACGCGAGCAGGAGCTCGTCGAGCATGGCTTCGGCCTGCTCCGGCCAGACGGCCATTTCATCCATCATCATCGCCTGCAGGGCGGTTTTGCGGTCGCCGGTGACGGCGGCGTCGGCCACCAGCTCCTGCCAGACGAAGCGTTTCTCCAGTATGCCTTTCAGCATCAGCGGCGCCTCCCCCATGTTGATGGGGCGCGCGCCCTGCGAATCGGTGACCGCCTCCACCTCGACCAGCGCGGTGGGCGGCAAGTTGGAGATGCTGCCCTGGTTGGGCAGGTTGGCGATGAAGACGTGGCGCGCGCCGGTGGCGATGGCGCCTACCAGGCGGCCAATGCCCTCGCCGGTGACCGAGTTGTCGCGCTCGGGCGGCAGTTGCGTGGCATCCAGGATTTGCTGGTAGTTGGCGAAAAATTCCGCCCGCACCGCATCGGAGGCGGGCTCCAGGCTGGGCGCAGGTTTCACCGGATCGTTGCCGAAATATTTCGCCCGCTCGACCAGCGCATAAGGCAATCCGGCCTGGCCGTTTTTCACCTGCGCGAGGAAGGGGTAGAATTCGACGACATGGTCGTCCTCGGGGTAAACGATGGCGTAATCATACAGGCGCGAGAGCAACGTGGTCATCGTCGCGCCGCGATGCGGCTCTCCCTCCGCCAGCCGCCGGCGCAGCTCGGGGTAAACATCCTTCCCCTGCCGGCGCAGCGTAAGGAACCAGTAATAATGGTTGGTGCCGATCCACGTCGCCTCCAGCTCGCGCGGCGGCAAGCTGAGTATTTTCGCGGCATGAACGATGCCCTCCTGCACGCCGTGGCAGATGCCTATTACCGTGATGCCGGTGTATTTGGTCATCGCCCGGCAGAGGACGGCCATCGGGTTGGAGTGGTTAATGAGCACCGCGCGCGGGCAGCGGCGCTCCATCTCGCGGCAGATATGCAAATAGGCGGGGAGCGAGCGAAAGGCCATCATCATGCCGCCCGGGCCGCCGGTGTCGCCCACCACCTGTTCGACGCCGTATTTCGACGAGATGCGCATGTCCGCCGCGTGGTAATACGAGCTGTAGACGTCCGGCGTGATCTCCGCGCCGCTGCCGCCGATGGAGGAGATGGCGAAATCAGCGTTGTCCAGCGCATCGTCCAGCAACGCGGCTGACCGCACGCGAAATCCCTGTCCCGCCTCCGCCGCCAGCCGCCGGCCCATCTCCGCCATATATTCCGATTTCTCCGCATCAAGGTCATAGAGCACCAGCTCCGAGCCGGCGATTTCATCGCTCATCACCAGGTCGGGCAGCGCGCGCGGGAAATACAGGCTGCCGCCGCCCAACAGCACAATTTTCTTGCTGACGCTCATGGTTTACCTCCCATGCCTTCCATTCTGGGGAACAATTTGCCTTTTACCACAAAAATCAACTAACCCAAAACGCGTATAGCCGCGCGTTGGTGATGCGGAATTCGATGATCACCGGTTTTCCGGCAATCCCGGACAGCGGCAGGTCGAGCGGCAGGTCGATACCGTCCGTCTCCTGCACCATTGCAGAGGCGATCTCGACACCGTCAGGCCCAAGCAGCGTGACGGTGACGCGGCCAAACGGCGCTTCGACGTTGAGATGGAGACGCCGGCCTTCCAGCAGCAACTGTTTCGTGCGCAGCGCGCCGGTGGCGAAAGTGGCTTCCATGGCGCAGAAGCGGTCTAGCTTCACCGCGCCGACGCCCACGCCGGCGCGGAAGGACAAACCCGCCTCCCTGCCGTTGTCCGGCCCTTTGTAAGCGCCGCCGTGCGTGTAATTCCGCCCGCCGTAGTAGAAGCGCAGCTCATCCCCCACCTGGAGCGGTGGATTATTGGCCAGCGAGTTGTTGAAGCGGTCCCACACGCCGACGCCGCCCACCGGAATAAAGGGCGCGCGGTCGCTCAACCGCGCGAAGTTGATGCTGTCCCGGCTGACCGCGAGCTGGATATCCAGCCAGGCGCGCTCCGGGTAATTGTGGAACATCTGCACCAGGCCGATATAGACGCCCTGGTAGGGGAAGACGCTCATGCCGTAGATGTCGTCGGCCGGACCGTCCTCCGTGTCCGCCGCCAGCACGATTTGCCCGTCTGCCGGCTCCCAGCGCAGGAAATCGGGGCTTTCCGCCCGCCGCACGGCGCGGCCCCCATGATGCTTGAAGCATGGGTCGTCCACGTATTTCGCCTCAAACTCCGGCGCGATGTGCCGCCCGCGACCATACATGACGAAATGACCGGCGGCGGGGTCGCGGAACCAGTGGGTGGCGCCGTCGGAGGTGGCCAGCGTCACCGGCTTCTCCAGCGCTTCCCAGTGAATGCCGTCCGGACTGAACGCCACCCCCAGCCCGCGAAGCTGTCCCTTATGCCGCGGATGCTCGCCGGGGCCGTAATAGTCGCGCTGCAGGTAGAGGAAACCCAGCTTGTAGCGCCGCGCCGGATCGGACTCGCGATCGTCCTTGAATGCGCCGAACACTTCGTAGTAGGGCGGCTTCTCATCAACGGGCCACCCCGGACTCCACAGCGAGACGACGTGGCTGGAGTGGCCGTCCACCGGCACCGCGTCGGAAAGCCGCTTGCGCCAGGCGATGCCATCGTCGCTGACGAAGTGGTATACGCCGCCGCCGGCCAGTTTCGTGATAGCGTCGATCGATCCGCCGATGCCCTGACACCAGGCTTTGTATACGCCTTCTCCGGCGTCGTATATCACCGAACCGTAGGTGATATACCCTTCCGGCTCCCAGCGTTCGGTGGGACGGATAACAGGATTGGCCGGATCTTTGTCGACCGGGCACACGCGGCGGATTACTCCATCAGCGGAGGCAATAATAAAATCATCGAGAAAGAGCTGTCGCTGCCGGCCTATGCGGATGATTGAAGCCATAGTAAACCCCCCGCCTTATTGTAGAACTAAAGGGTGGAAGGGGCAAGGAAAAGGAACTTATGGTTTAGGTTTTGTGGTTTATGGTTTTACCCAATCGATTTATTGAATTGCGTGATGGCGATGACTATGGAGAGGGCAGCCATTACGCCAAGCGCCAGTACGCCGATCCACATCTGGCTCCACACCCAGCCCTGGGTGGCGGCGATGCGCATGGGGGTGATGGCGTAAGTGAGCGGGTTGACGGCGGCGATCGCCTGCAGCCAGCCCGGCATGGCGCGCAGGGGAAAGATGGCGTTGCTGGTGAACATCAGCGGCAGCGTTAGGAAGTTCATCACGGCGAAGAGCGTTTCGATCGACTTCAGATTGGCGGCCAGCGACAGCGAGACGCCGCCCATGATGATCCCGAACAGGCTGACCATGCCGATCATGAAGAGCACGCCCGACAGGCCGGTGGCGATATGCACGCCGAGCAGGAGCGCAATGAGCAGTATCACCACCACCTGGATCCAGCTTTGCACCATCATGGACGCCAGCTTGCCCAGCGGGATGGCTGCCCGCGGAATGGGCGCGGCCAGCAGTTTATTCAGCAGGCCGAGCCGGCGGTCCCACAGCACCGTGGTGCCGCCATATACCCCGCCGAAGAGCGCGGTCATGATCATGATGCCCGGCGTCATGAACTCCAGGTAGTTGCCGGTGCCCAGCACCTGCGCCGCCTGCGGGTTGCGGGTGAGGCCGGTCAGGCTGCTGCCCATCAGTACCAGCCAGACCACCGGCTGCACCACCGAAGTGACGATGCGCGCCCGCTGCAGCAGGAAGCGCTTCATCTCGCGCCAGAAGACCCAGTAAATGTCGCCTGCAATACGTCTCATCGTATCCTCCGCATTCGCATCCGCGTCTGCATGGCTTCGCCGGCGCCGACCGCAGGCTCGCGCAACTGGCGGCCCGTATAATGGAGGAATACGTCATCCAGCGAAGGGCGCGTCATGCCGATGGCGCCTATCTTCGCGGGTTGCCCGGTTAGCGCGGCAAAGATCTCCGGAATTACCGTCCCGCCGTCCGTCACGATGGATTGAAACCGGTTATCACCCATCTCGCGCACCTCCATTACGTGGGGCAGCGCGCAGATAATCGAAATGGCCTTTTCGATTTCCACCGGAGTTCCGGCTTCGAACTCGAGCTCCACCCGATCGCCGTCCAGCTCGCTCTTCAGCGCGGCGGGGGAATCCAGCGCCTTGATCCGTCCATAATCGATGATGGCGATCCGGTCGCATAGCGAATCCGCCTCTTCCATGTAGTGCGTGGTGAGGAAAATGGTCATATTCGTCTCCGCGCGGAGCTGGTTGATATAGCGCCATATCTCACGCCGCGTCTGGATATCCAGCCCCAGCGTCGGTTCATCCAGAAATAACAGCCGCGGCCGGTGGATCAGCCCGCAGGCGATGTCCAGCCGCTTGCGCATGCCGCCGGAGTAGGTTTCCACCAGGTGGCCAGCGCGGTCGGTCAGCTCGACCATCTCCAGCACTTGCGCGATGCGTTCCGGCGTCTCCGCCGCCGGAATGTGATAGAGACCGGCCTGCAAGCGCAGATTTTCGTAACCCGTCAGGTTATCGTCCACCGCCAGATCCTGCGAGACGTAGCCGATGTGCAGGCGTACCTGCATGGGATGGCGGGTCACGTCATACCCGGCGACTAGCGCGGCGCCGCCGCTGGGTGAGATTAGGGTAATGAGGATGGCGATGGTGGTTGACTTGCCTGCCCCGTTGGGGCCGAGAAAGCCGAAAATCTCCCCCTCGGCCACCGTGAAGGAGACATCATCTACCGCTACCACCCCGTTGGGAAAGTCCTTCCTTAGCTCGCTCACTTCGATAATGTTCGCCATCGCCCACCTTAACCGCACCCGTAAAGGGGTGCGGCGACAGTTGAATCATACGGTTATTATTCTTAGCAATACCGCAGCCGGCAAAGAAAACGGGTATGGTGACCTGACAATGTGCGCAGAGAACTGCCCTCGATAACAGGACTATTCTCTTCCGGCAGCGAAAAAAGGGGTATGAAAGTCACGCAGGTTGCACTTCGCCCGACCGAGGCATCCGTTGCCGCGGGCAGGCCGGCGCTCACTCCCGAACTGCTGGCGGCCAGCGGGGCGCGTTATTCGCGCAATAACGAGGGACTGGACGCCATCCTCGCCCGCGTGGATTTCGATCACCCGGACCGATCGGTGGACGGCATCTTCCGCATGATCGACTACGGTCACCAGTCCATCGCCGACATGGCGCCGGTTGCCATTTTCATCGATGGCGTGTCGCTCTGGCTGGCGTACTTCATATGGGCGCTGAGTCCGACCGCGGGCGGGCAGGAGTCCTCGACGCGCTATATCAAGCTGGCGGTGGAGGAGATGATCCCGCCGGATGAGCTCGACATATCAGCGCGGCAGCAGGAGGAATGGCAATCACGCATGGCGGCTTGCTTCGAGGCCTACCGTATGGCGCTGGAATATTGGGAGCGTAAAGCGGAGCAAAGCCCCGAGCTGACGCGCATCCCGAAATCCATCCTGAACGATCCGTCCGAGAAGTCGCGGCAGATCGTAGCGCGCATGCGGAGGAATTACGCTTTCGACCGCGCCCGCTACTTCCTGCCGGCGGCGGCTTCCACCAACCTGATGTTAGTAATGTCCGCCCGTGGTTGGGTGAGTCTCTGCCAGCATCTGCTTTCGCACCTGTTGCCGGAGGCGAATATGCTGGGCGAGGCGTTGCGGGAGGAGCTGGCGTTGAGCGCTCCGCGGCTGCTCCGCCACGCGACGGCGAAGGATTCCATCCGGGCGGGCCAGCGCGACCAGTTTGCCGACCTGCAGGCGTGGGCGGCGCTGCACCCGGCTCAGCGCCTGCAATCGGAGGCGACGGAGTTCGACCACGCGCCGGTCGCATACCTCGATGTATTTCCGCCCGCCGGCATGACCGGAGAAGCGGCAGCGCACGACCTGGCTTATCACGACAACCGCTATGCCTGGATCGGCGATACACTGAAGCGGACAGCGGTCCGTTTTGGTTGGGAGGCGGTGAGTTTCGGGGAAATCCGCGACCTGAACCGCCATCGCACCGGTTTGAAATATTGCCCAATGATACCGCTCGGTTTTTATGCCGCGCAGGATCAGTTGACAGATGGATACGCCGGCTATCGCCGCCTGGCCGGCATAGGCCGCGACTCCTCCGCCCGCGCCCGCGAGCTGTTGCAGGAAGGCGACCCCGGCTACCTTTACTGGACACTGCTCGGTACGCAATATCGTTTCGAGCACCTGACGACCGCGGACAAGTTCCTTTATGAAGCCGAGCTGCGCACCGGCGCGGGCGCCCACTACCGTTATGCGCGTCATCTGCACGACGCCCTCGAGCTGTGGTATGCCCGCTACCCCGCGACGCGCGGGCTGGTGCTGGAGGGCAGCGCGGAGCCGGAATGATAGATTCGGCCAATAATCCCATGAAGGTATGTCCGTATAGCTGCCGGCAGTGTCTGGCGCGGTTGATACAAATCGGCCTTGACACGCTCAAAGTCAAGAAAGTATACTGTGAATTGCCGATGCCGGCTGGCGCAATTGGCAGCGCACCTGACTCTGGATCAGGGGGTTCCAGGTTCGAATCCTGGG
>Ga0172370_10000822_pt1 | contig 48456 bp, 40 predicted proteins | sample LakKiv5m_FD_114538 | JGI IMG/M metagenome (GOLD analysis project Ga0172370, IMG submission 114538) | Freshwater microbial communities from Kabuno Bay, South-Kivu, Congo - kab_022012_11.5m | ecosystem: Environmental > Aquatic > Freshwater > Lake | place: Democratic Republic of the Congo...
ATGTGTTATTCATCATTGATAAATTTGCAGGAGCTGAAAATCTCATCAATGAACTGACACTTGTAAAATAACTCTTCAGGATATATAAAAAGAGGGCGCCCTTTTGAGACACCCTACTAATTAAGATATTCTGAAATCATGCGATCGGAGGTGTACTTGCTGCTATCTTTTCGGAAACAACCCAGTACATACAGGCAAATGAAAGTTCAATCCAAATTGCTGCAGGAAAAATGCCGACAACCAGACAAATGATTCCGGCAAGGGCGATAAAACAGCTGACTAGTCCCATAAGAAAAAGTGTTCCTGTAAAACCCTTCGTCATTTCCCAACTTTTTCGTATAGCTGAAACAGCTTCCATTTTTTTATCCATGACCAGGAAAGGAACAAAAGCCAGCTTGCATGCAAAGATAATGCCCGGAACGATCAGCAAAATGAATCCGGCTCCGATAATTAATCCCATCAGGATATTAGCAATAATGACCTGGCCGATCTGCTGAAAAGCAAAGAACATGTCCGTCACTTTAAATGATTCTCCGCGTATTGCTTTGAGAAAAATCCAGTAACAGCCGTAGCTGACGGGAGTCAATACCACAAGGCCATATACCAGCGAAAACAAACTGGAAAAATTAAAAAAGTGCGGTGGCACTGGGGCAAAAACATTGCCGATGCCGATCGGTATGGCGATCAGTATCTGAAGAAAAATAACGAGCAGTAATTCGGGGAAGTTTTTTTTCATGGTCTCCCACCCATGACCAAAAACACTGGAAACACTTGGTTCCGGACGTTTTTCTATAGCCGGATTTACATCTTGTTCATTCATTTTTTTTTGTTTTAATGAAAAATAGCAATCCATTTTTGTTATTTCCCAATGTTAATTACCTGCCAAATTAATATTTTTTTTCCAACTACTATATTGTAAATCAAATTTCTGCCTGTTTTTTCATTGTTACCCTGATCAATACATTAAAAATCACTATAATAGTTGTCTGAATAACATTTTATTGTCAGGACTGCCGGGTAAGTCGTAAAGGTAATACACATATCCATTATATATCCGGAGTTTTTCAGGATAAGCATGAAATATTGTTAATACTTTTTTCAATCCACCGGTGTTCAGGTTAATTTCATAAAGAAAATAGATTCCGTTTTTAATAAACGTGGTAAATGCTTTTGAAAGAAATTCATCGACAATAATTTCGTTTGACCATTTGCCTTCAATTTTTTCATCTATCTTAAGCTCCAGCTTATAGGAATACGCTCCATTATGGTCATAAAATTCAATTTGCTTTTCCGGTATATTAAAAATACAAATGAATGAACCGATTTTATATAAGGCAGATCCGATAGGGCGATATAAGATTTTATGAACATAATTCCAGGTTACAAAACTTTCTCTGTTGTCCGGAATGCCGGATTGAAGTAAGGATAAATCATCTTCATTAAGCCTCATCATTTTTGCTTTCTTTTCATCCCGAACGGTAGAAAGAGATTGCCTCTCTTTGCTTTTTCTGTTGACTCCGAAATATTCCATTCCCGCTCCCAGATCTGTTTGATTTTTAAAATAAAGAATCTCTTCTGTCGAGGTCAGGCAATTTGACAATATTTTTTCATATTTTTCTATTGATTCCGGATGTATTAATTGAATTTTATTTTTATCCAGGTAAATTTGAAAAATAGAATCATGACTCGACACGTGAATATATCCCAAACAATCCTTTATAAGAATTTTGATGAAAAATGGAAGATTATCAAATTTTGCGAGTGTGTCGCCTTTCTGACTTTTACAGATTAATTCTGCCCTGGATAAATAAAACCTATATATTAGTAAATAAACTTTCCCGCTGTCAATTTCATAATCTTTAACAGCAAATTGGTCGTCTTTGAAAAATGCCTCATGGACACCGGCTTTTATTTCCACTTCCTGCAGTTCTTTTATCTGCGGCTCAAGATAAAGTGTCATGGAATAGGAAGTAGTGTCGAGCCAGACTTTCTTAGTAATATAACCTACATGGCTGACGATCATTGTAACCGGCAGGGTATCAATAAAAAATGAAAATTCTCCTTTATTATCAGAAACTGCTCCTAACCGGGAACCGATAAATGAAAAATTAACATTTGAAATGCCGGTCCTTTTTGTCTGGTCAAGAACTTTACCATAAAAAAAATTAAAATACTTCTGGGCATCGGTGTCAACCCAGAATAATGCAAGGAAAAGTGTGGTAAACAAACCCGCACGGATAATCCTGCCTTTTAACGCTCTATTTTTACCAGGTTCCCGAATAATTCTTTCTCCTTCGTGATTCTTTCTCCGTTACCATATACACAGAAAGCCTTCTTGCTCAGTATATCCTTAACAAGCGCTGCAAAATCTCGGATGTTATTTTGGGTTGTCGTTAGAATTGCCTCTCTGTCGGCTTGCAGTGCTTCTTGTTTTCTTTTATTGAGAAAATAAGATGTTGCAAGATCTCCCTTTTCAGATGCAGTCAGCGGGCTATCCATCCCCGCTATTGTCCCGATTATATATCTGGTCATGGCCTTTTTATCGGCATTAAAAGAGGTAATATATTCCGTTGTTGTTTCAAAATTATTTATCGTCTCTTTCAGGTTTGGATCACGGTATGAATTAAAAGTGGCTGTTCCATTTATGGAGAAGGAGCTCCATCCGCCATATGCTCCCCCAACAACGCGGATCCTGGTCTGCAGCCAATCGGTTGAAAGAATCTGGCTGAGAACGCGCATTTTCGCATCCCAGGAATATCCCAGTTTTTTATAATCATATCCTTCTATCACATATTGTACTTTAGATGCGGAGAGGATTCCTTCTTGCCTGTTTTCAAGGTTGAACGTCCAGTCATAAAATTTATTCCCTTCCTCAGGTAAGGCCTCTGCAAGAATATTGAAGCTTTTCGAAAATAGATCAAAGTCGTATGTTCCACAAGTGGTGGCTGTAATCAGGTTTTCCCTGTTAAAAAGCATGGATGCTACTTTTGCAAGCGTTTCACTGATTGCTTTTCTGTCTTTATCAAAATTCTTGGTCAGATCTGATATAAACCAATAAAAATCTATGCCCCTTGTGATTTCATTAAACATCCCTTGATTGCTGAAATAAGATGGGAGTCTCCTGCTTGCTACGGCGTACCCGTTGCCTTTTATTTCTGCATCCAATTGTGACTGGATCCGGATCAACAAGTTTTTCAACCTTGAACTATCAGAGTAATCGGTTTCTTTAAGGATTTCGGAGGTGAGCTCAAATATTTTCTCAATCTTATTATTCATTGATTTCGATGTCACTACAAATTTAGGCATCATCTGATTGTCGTCCATATCTTCGGCATAGGTCTTCAGTGATGTATAAAACCCTCCCGTATGGATATTTAATAGTTGGTTTAATTCACCGAAAGAATGCTTTTGGGTGTCCATAAGTCCAATTACATTTGATAATAAAGACGCATATGGAATCATCTCCTGCGGAAGAACCCGCATATCAAAAAGGAAGTTTGTATACACAACACCGCTAGTAAATTCTTCATGATATAAGATTGGAACGTTATCAGTTTTCTTTTCTTCGATGGAATAGTAGGTTGATTTGGGATTTATATCTTTAATATCCAGCATAGGGATGGTGGCAAGGGCTTCCGTAGTGTCCTTCCGCTTTTGGTACTCAATCAATTCCAGGGTGTCTTTTATTAATGTTGCAATTTTATCATCACTGAGTTTTTCTTTATATGACTGCAGCTCTCTATCTGTAATTGCATCTCTTTCTTTATCCAGTCCGGATTTTGGTTCAAGTGCCAGTAAAAGTGAATGAGGGTTGGCAAGAAAATATTTGGTTATAATATTCTCCAGATATCTACTTGATAGGGCAGTTTTAACTTCGGTTAATGGTTTCTCATATTCCAACCCCAGGAAGGGATTGTCAGCGAAAAACCAGCCGGCCTGTGACTGATTTATATAAGTTATACCTTTCTGTGCATCATTTCCTTCTCTAAGTTGAAACTCTTTACGGTTTATAACTCCTTCCACCTCTTTTTTATCCAATCCTTTCTTAACGACTTTTTTCATGGTTGCTATAACTATACCAAGAAATTTTTCCTTATCAGTTGATTTTGCATTTTGTACAATGATTTGGACTACATTTTGTTTAAAATTACTCGACGAAGCGGTAACATCCTGTCCGATTCCTGCTTTCTGCAAAGCAAGCCGGATAGGGGCAGATTCCTGGTTGACCAACACTTCACACAGAACATCCAAAGCCATGTTAAGGGCCTGGTCAGTGTTGTGGCCGGTAACCCAGTTTAGGGAAAGGTAGGTCTGGCTGTCGGTATTTGATCCTTCCATGACCGGATAGTAACTTGTAATATCCTTCATGTTGCTAAAGGGTTTCTGATCTTCGATGACAATCTTGTCGTTTAGTTTTATATATTTGGAAAGGTACGCCGAGTCTATGAAATTCAATTCTTTTTCAAGATTCGAATCACCATACAGAAATATATAAGAGTTTTCCGGGTGATAATATTTTTTGTGAAATCTAATGAACATTTCCTGGGTAAGTGAAGGAATTGCTGTCGGATATCCCCCGGATTCATATCCATAACTGTTATCGGGAAAAAGATATTTAAACACCTGGTACCACAATTCCCTTGATGGATTTGAAAATGCTCCCTTCATCTCGTTATAAACCACTCCCCGATAAACAAGAGGACTATTTTTATCTGAAAGTTCATAATGCCACCCCTCCTGCTTCAGAATTCGACAGTCTTTATAAATTAATGGATTGAACACGGCATCAAGGTATACATGCATAAGGTTGAAAAAATCTTTTTCATTCATGCTTGCCACCGGGTACATGGTGAAATCCTTTGAGGTGAACGCATTGATGAATGTACTTAGCGATCCCTTGATCAGAACATCAAACGGACTTTTGACCGGAAAATTCGTGGAGCCATTTAGCACTGCGTGTTCCATTATATGTGGTATACCATTATCCGATTCAGGAAAAGTCTTAAAGGCAATGCTGAAAGTCTTGTTTGGGTCATCGGCTGCTATTTTAAGAACTCTGGCGCCGCTTCTAATGTGTTCTAAATAAATACATTCTGCATTAACTTCTTTGACAAACCGTTTCTCGATCAGCCTGTAGCCGTAATAATCTGTCTTATTGTGGCATTCGATGGAAGTTGAGGTGATCATAGTTATTATTGTTTATTTAATTTCTGCATTTTAAAAGGTGAATGTTCTAAAAAGATCTCTGTTTATGGCAATAATAGATTAATTGGAATCGATGCAAAAGTAATGTTTATAAAATTCAGGTTTCATCGATTTTATTTTATGTGTTGGCGAATAAAAAGTATTTTCAATCGATTAGTCTCCATAGGATTAGGATTATAGCATATTCTTTTTGTAATTTGCCTTCAAATTTAAACCGAGTTCGTCAGTGAAGTTAAAATCAAAAATACTGGTTCACCTCTTTTTTTGGATATACATCATAAACCAAGCTCTTTTCCCTTATTACGTTGATAAAGGTGTAGATCAAAAATATTACGTTGAGATCATAATTTATGTTCTGGTATCCATGCTGACATTCTATTCAGTTTATCTCTCTGTTCCTTTTTTGTTTTCACTTAAAAATAAAGTCATCAGCGTTTTATTGGGAATAGTCATACTGGGAATTCTTGTTCCGGTAAGGGTTGGCCTGGAATTTTTATCTTGGAACTATTTGTCCGGAGTCTCAAAGGAGATGGTCATTACAAGTTCCTGGTGGTTTAATTCTTTACGACTCGTCATTATCATTAGCACCTATGCCTTTCTTATCCGTCTTGCTATTGGTTGGTTTGAGACACAGAAACTAAAATCAGAACTATTGCTTCAGAATCAAACAAGCGAGCTCGCATTGCTCAGGTCCCAGGTGAATCCTCATTTCCTGTTTAATACTCTGAACAACATCTATTCCTTGGTGTATAAAAAATCTGATGATGCTCCTGCTGCTGTTATGAAAATGTCGGCAATTATGAGGTATATGCTGTATGATGCCACAACCGATACGGTTTTACTGGAGAAAGAGATTGAATATTTAAAGAGTTTCATTGAACTTCAACTATTACGCATCCGACAAAAGGATTTAGTAGTCCTGACTGTCAAAGGACCCATAGAAGGTCGCAACATTGCCCCTATGCTGTTAATACCATTTGTTGAAAATGCTTTCAAACATGGGAATAAAAACATAACCCCTCCGGGAATTATAATTAATCTGAATATCGAAGACGATCGAATTCTTTTCGAGATTACCAACTATCTAAGGAAAAACTCCGCTACTTCACGAGATAAAGCCAAAGGTATCGGACTGAATAATGTACGTCGCCGCCTTGAGTTGCTTTTCCCGGGGAAACATGTGCTTGATATTTGGGAAAATCAAAATATGTATCATGTTAAATTAATACTTGATCAACCATGACAATAACATGTATAGCAATTGATGATGAGCCTCTGGCCCTGGATATCATCCGCGATTATGCAACAAAGGTTCCATTTTTAAATTTAATGAAAACCTTTGACAATGCAATCGAATCTATCGATTTCATCAGAAATAATATAGTAGATCTTCTTTTTCTGGATATCCAGATGGAAGACTTGACAGGAATCCAGCTATTAAATGCTCTCAAATACAGACCATATGTGATTTTCACTACTGCTTATGATGAATATGCTGTTCAGGGCTTCGAATTAGATGTCGTTGATTTTATGCTTAAACCAATCTCATTCGAAAGGTTTATTAAAGGTGTGGATAAAGTCTGTGAAAGGATGCAAAACGAATCGAGTAAAACTGGGAAAACTGAAAACGTACCAATCTCTTATGGAAAAAAAGAGGAATTCTTTTTTGTCAAAACCGAAACCCGGATGGAAAAGGTATTTTTTGCAGATGTGCTCTACATTGAAGGTATGGGTGATTACTGGCGCATCGTTACCCCTGCCAAACGTATAATGAGCCTGATGAATGCAAAAAGGATTGATGAGATTTTGCCGGAATCACAGTTTTTTCGTGTTCATAAATCATTTTACATAGCCCTCAATAAGATTGATTCAATTGAAAGAAACCGTATTAAAATCGGAGATAAGTATATCCCTGTTAGCGAAACTTATCATAAATCCTTTTTTGATCTTATTGAGAAAAGAAAATTGGCTTGAAACTTTTATTTTTATTGTGCTGTTTACTTTACTAAGTCATAGTCCATTTGTTTTCGGCCAAGGTCAATTCGTTTTACCCTGATCCTTACTTTGTCTCCAAGCTTTAAGTGGTCTCCATATCGTTGTCCTATTACCTGGAAATTTTCTTCATCTAAATAATAATAATCGTCATCAAGGTCTCTTAACCTGATCATCCCTTCACATTTGGTCCCTATAATTTCTACAAAAATCCCCCACTTGCTTACTCCCGAAATCAATCCGTCAAACTCCTGCCCTATCTTGTCCAGCATGTATTCCGCCTGTTTATACTTTACCGACATCCGTTCTGCATCAGTCGCTCTGCGCTCCATTTCAGAAGAATGGTCACACTTTGGTTCATATTCTTCTTTTAAAACAGAAGGCGCCCCATTGAGGTAGTCATTGAATAACCGGTGTACCATCAGATCGGGATACCTTCTGATCGGAGAGGTAAAATGTGTGTAATATGGAAAAGCAAGACCATAATGGCCAATATTCTCGGTGGAATAAAAGGCCTTAGCCATCGTCCTGATTGCAATGGTTTCGATCATGTTTTCAGCTCCGGTACCCTTGATCTCCTGAAAAAGTTTGTTGAATGAATGAGCAAGATTCTTCTGTGAATTTAAACTTAGTTTATATCCCAGCCTGCCAATGAATTGGGTAAAGGTCTCCAGTTTTTCAGGCGTCGGTGTATCATGAACTCTGTAAACAAAAGTATTGGATTTTCCTTTTTCCCTCTTTTTATTAACCCATTCTGCAACTTTCCGGTTTGCCAGCAACATATAATCCTCGATTAGTTTGTTTGATTCTTTCATTTCACGGATATAAATGCTGACCGGCTTCCCTGTTTCATCTAGCCTGAACCGTACTTCCTGGGTTTCAAAATTTATTGATCCTTTGCGCATCCGTTCCTCTCTGAGTTTCGTTGCAATATCGTTGAAAACATTTATTTTTTCTACATATTCGCCTTCCCCCGATTCAATTATTTTCTGCACCTCTTCATATGAAAACCTCCGGTCGGAATGAATGATGCTCTTGCCAAACCATTCTGAAAAAATCTTCCCGGCAGAATCCATTTCAAATACGGCAGAAAAACAAAATCTGTCCTTATGAGGTTGGAGTGAACAAAGTTCATTCGACAGCCGTTCAGGTAACATAGGTATGGTTCTGCCGACCATGTATATGGAGGTACCCCTGTCATACGCTTCCCTGTCAATGGCCGATCCGGGTTGCACATAATAGGAAACATCTGCAATATGAACACCGATTTCCCAATGTCCGTTCGATACCTTTTTGAGAGAAATCGCATCGTCAAAATCTTTTGCATCCTCCGGATCAATAGTGATGGTAAAAGTGTTACGAAAATCTATTCGCTTTTCTATTTCATTTTGCGGGAGTTCCCGGGGAATCTGGTGCGCCTCTTTTTCGGCCTTGGGTGAGAAAGACAAAGGGAATTCGTTTTCGGCCAGGATCGACTGTATCTCAACTTTGTTGTCGCCGGGCTTCCCTAAAATCTGAGTTACCTTACCAAAAGGATTTTCCGCTTGTGTTGGCCATTCCGTTATTACTGCCACCACTTTTTGACCGTTTTTTGCACCGTTAAGTTGTGATAATGGAATGAAGATGTGGACCGGCATTGAGGGACTGTCAGGTAAAAGAAAGGCGAATTTTTTCGACATCTCAATTGTCCCTACAAATTGGCTTTTCTTTCGTTTGAGAATCTCAATAATCTCCCCTTCCCTTTTGTGTCCTTTTCTTCCTGGAAACAAATAAACCCTGACACTATCCCCGTTCAGGGCATGATGTGTATTGTTTGAAGAAATAAAAACATCTTCAGATTTATCGTCGGGAATCAAATAGGCTTTTCCCGTTTGTTTCATGTCGACAATACCTGTGATTTGTGTTTTAATCTCACGGATATAATCCGGACTTTCTTGATTGATCTGAAATTTTCCTTTATTCGACCGTATCGATGCTTTTTTCTTTCCCATAGCAAATCTTTTATACTCTTTCACATCAGATTTGTAACAACTTATTAAAAAGAGTTATACCGAATGGAACGGATTTTATAGTTATTCTATTGTAACCCTATTCCGTATCAGTATTCCGCAATGCCTTCGGAATTGCTTCTAAAAGCATACGTGTATATGTTGTCGAAGGTTTTGCATAAATCTGGTCTGCATCACCCATTTCTACAATTTTCCCATCTTTCATAACGATTAACCGGTCTGCCATGAATTTGACGACGGAAAGATCATGTGAAATAAAAATATAGGTCAATCCCATTCTGGATTTTAAGTCATTGAGCAAATTTAAAACCTGGGCCTGGATTGAAACATCAAGGGCTGAAACAGGCTCATCACAAATAATAATCCTGGGTTGAACTGCTAACGATCTGGCAATACATATCCTTTGACGTTGGCCTCCGGAAAACTCATGTGGATATCTGTAGAAATGATCCGGGTTTAGGCCTACCTGTTGGAGTAATTGTAAGGCTTCTTCTTTTCTTTCTTTATTACTTGTAAATATTTTGTGTACTATCATGGATTCCATGATGGAAACCCCGATGGTGCGTCGCGGATTTAATGAAGAATAAGGATCCTGAAAAATAATCTGAAGATCTTTTCTGAGCTTTTTAAGGTTTCTTGCGGATAGTCTTGTTATTTCAATATCCCTGTATTTAATGCTTCCTTCGGATGGTGGAATCAATTCCAGAATTGTTCTTGCAAGGGTAGTCTTACCGCTTCCTGATTCGCCGACGATTCCAAGCGTTTCACCGGGATAGACGGTAAAAGTGATCTCATCAATAACAGGAATTGATTTATGTCGACCTTTTAGAAAAGTATTTGGAGGTTTAAATTCTTTCTTTACTCCTCTGACTTTCAGGATTGGCGCCATGGTATATATTTTCTGGTGTTCCTGGCTTCTCTCTTCCTGGGTGATAATTTCATTTATCTTAACTCCATTGTACACAAAATCATCAATAGTTGGAAGTCGCCGGAGCCTGATATTCAAAGGTGGACGGCAAGCCATTAGTCCTTTTGTGTAATTATGTTTTGGATGTTTGAAGAGTTGTTCAACCTGTCCCTCTTCGACAATCTTTCCCTTGTGCATAACTATAACCCTTTGGGCAAATCCGGAAACCAGAGCGAGATCATGAGTAATAAATAAAATACTCATTTTTCTGTTAACTTGTATTCGTTGAAGTAATTCAAGAATCTCTTTTTGAACAGTTACATCTAAAGCAGTTGTTGGCTCGTCAGCGATCAGAATTTTGGGATTGCATGCTATTGCCATGGCAATCATTACTCGCTGCCTCTGCCCCCCCGAAAGTTCATGCGGATAATTGGAATAAATTCGCCCTGGACGGGGAAGCTTTACTTCATTAAATAATTCCAAGACTTTTTCTTTTACTTCTTTCCTGTTTATATTAAAATGATGGTATAGGCTTTCAGCAACTTGATTCCCGCAAGTGAAAACCGGATTTAATGAAGTCATTGGCTCCTGGAAAATCATGGATATTTTCATTCCGCGTATTTTCCGCAGCTCGTGTTCCGAAATTTTGAGCAGATCTATTTCCTTTCCTGGAAAATCATTAAAAACCACCCTTCCGGAAAGTATCTCGGCCGGAGGTAATGGAATTAGCTTTAAAATAGCCAGGGCAGTTACTGATTTTCCCGATCCTGATTCGCCAACGATCCCTAACGTTTCTGAATGATCGAGCCTGAATGTAACACCATCTGTTGCTTTTATCTCCTGGTTTTCGGTATGAAAAACAACGGTCAGATCATTAACCCCTAATAATGTGATCTCATTCATGAAATTGCAGTAATTATTAATCAAACCTACATGAATTTTTAATAAATCTTCCTCATTTTGAAAAATAATCTCCATGGAAATATCACTTTTTTATCATAACTCGGATTAAGCAATAAAAAAATCATGATATGGGCCAATGATTTTATTTCGCTTGTTTATCCTAAGATATGTGTTGTATGCGGAAATAGCCTGTGGAGATCTGAGGAAATCATTTGTCAGAAGTGTGACTATCACCTTCCAAAAACAAATTTTCATCTGGAATTAGACAATCCTGTAAGTCGACTTTTCTGGGGCAGAGCCAATATCGATACCGCGGTTGCCTTTCTCTATTTTAACAAAGGGAGCGCTGTTCAGGAGTTAATCCACAAATTAAAATATAAGGGAAGAAGGGATATTGGCGTCTTATTGGGAACTCGCTACGGATTGTATTTAAAGAATTCTCCACTTTTCAGGGATATATCAGTGATAATTCCGGTTCCTTTATTTAAGAAAAAATTTCTTCAGCGGGGGTATAATCAAAGTGAGGAGTTTGGGATTGGCTTGTCGTCAGTCTTGGGAATTCCATTGGATTGTAATGAACTCATTAGAAAAAAAGCAACTGAAACTCAAACCAGGAAATCACGTTTTAACCGGTGGGAAAATGTTTCGGAGACTTTTGTAATTCAAAATCCTCAAAAACTATCAGGATCATACGTGATGCTCGTGGATGATGTTATCACGACAGGTGCAACACTGGAAGCCTGTATCCAGGCTTTTATTCCTGTTCCAGGAATAAGGATAAGCATCGTGGCGATCGCTGTTGCAATGCTCTAAAACTGGGCTCCAAGTATCGTACATTTTTTAAAGCTTTTGACTGTTCCGTCCGGTTTAAAAATTTCAATGTAAACGATGTAAAAACCGATGGTGGCTTTGGTTCTGTTATCATCGATTCCGTCCCAGGAAAAAATTTCAGAATTAGATATTAAAACATTATTTATTAAATGCCTGATTGGTTTCCCTTTTGCATCGAAAATAATTACAGTTGCCTGATAACCAGGCTCTTCAGTTTTAAGCTCAATATTCAGGACATCATTTCTTCCATCATTATCCGGTGAAAAAATTTCTGGAAATAGTACAATTGGCGAATCAGTATTGATGTCATAGCTTTGTTGAGAATTTTGGCGTCCCGGGGTAGCAAATCCCTCTGTCTCTGAGGCAGAGTGCCAGTTTTCACGATATTCTGATGACCTTTCTGGGCTGAGTCGTTCAAGCGATACGCCCTCTTCCGATACAAGTAATGGATATTGCATCTCACGATCATAATGCATTTTATCTATCACTAACCCGTTATCTTTTGTTGTGAGAACTACGGTCCCAGAATCATCATTCAACCCTGGAAAATCTTTCATTATGATGAAATTTTCCTTGTTCCAACAATGATACCTTGAGCAAACATCTTCAGGATCAGGGCTGATGACTACGTAATCTTCAGGGAACAATAAAAATCTTTCCGCGGAAATTGGTTTCCCGGGATCGGTTTCGCCGGGAAAAAAATCCTGGTTTGATAATAAAAGAGTCGATAAATCAAAATTTTTTAATGAACGGTTGAATAATTCGATAAACCGGCTTCCTCCGCTCTGCGGATTAAATAGTATTTCATTAATGACGATGTCTGATTGTCGGATTGTATCGGGAATAGCTGCCCGAACAAACAAACTGGTATCAATTTTGTTTCCGGCACAATCTGTCAAAGTGTTTGTAAAGGAAACCGTATAAGTAATCCCTCTTAGGAACGGTACGTCATATTTCAATTTGGCAGATTTGTATGAAGGAGCAATCAACAGAATATCCTTGTGGATAATATCATCCGGAAACCTTTCATGAAAACCAGTTATTTTCATTGAGATACTGTCCATTGGTTCGGAAAAGCAGAGATAAAGAGTTGTTGAATCCTCAATAAATGCTCTCTCTGCCTTTGGAGCCACTTCGTCTGTATACTTTCCTGAAACTGAGTTTTCCTTCCCGGGTGTACCCCCTGCAGCATCAACACTGGCTCTCCAGTTTTCTTCACACCCGCAGGGATTCATCGGATCAACCATTTCTAACGACCATCCTCCCTCCTCCTTAAAGTAGCTATGAAACCAATCCGGCGAATATGATACGGAATGAATAACCTTTTGTTCTTTGTCTTTAAGGGTCAATGTCGCTCCCTCGTTTGAAAGGGATGACCCGGATGTAAAGAGTTGAACGGTTTCTCCATGAAAATAATACAGATTTGTATCTTTCACAAGTAACAGATAACCTTGGGGCTTTATAATAACATTAGGTATTTTTTTTTGTTGGCTCCCAAAATAAAAAATCCAGTCATGTAAGTCAATCGGAAAAGACGTGCGGTTGAATAATTCAATATACTCCTGTGCCGGGAGCGCGACCTGTGGCTCAGGATCATACATAATTTCATTTATCAGGATATCGTAGGTCCGGGGATGATAAAAACAAATTGGCGCGAGGGATTCTTTTATAAGATTACCTGAAAGATCAGGGATCCCTGTTATTTTTAATGTATCACACATTCCCACTTCAAAGGGTGAAGAAAACTGCAGTCGAACCTTCGGGGGTTGTAATAAATCAATATTGACTTTTTCAGGTTTTATTCCTTGATGAAGCAGAAAATAATGTTGTGGATCTTCACACTCCGGTCTTTTCAGGTTTTCGCTAAAGACAACTTGAATATGTGTCGAATCTTCAAAGTTGCATGATGCGAGACTCGGAGGAATTGAATCCTTTTGTATGTGTCCAACATAAAAATCATCAAAATAGATTTTTGTCGAATTGCTGGAGGTATATCTGCAAAAAACACCAAAAAAATTGCTCGTATGAAAAGTTGTATCAATAAAGGACCGATCGCGAATATAGTTGGTTTCCCCGATGGTATCAAGATAGGTCTCCCAGTTCCCATTGTTATCCCGGGTGATTTTAATCCTTAGAACATTGGTCGATTTGTTGGTCAGATAATTTTGAAAACTTTGTATGCGTTTACACTCTTTACCGTTTTGTCTGAAAATTACTATGCTGTCATCTGCTCCACCCAGTTGAATATAATATCCTTTTATTTGATTGTCAAGTCTTGCTGAATCAGCAGTAAGATAAATTCGTATATAATTATTTGTTGAAGTGTTAAAGGAGATTTTTGTCCAAAATGACCATTCTGTTTCTGTAATCCACTCACTAATGGTCGAAAGAGTAGAGGTGTCGGCCCCGGATGAATTCAAATGAAGTTGATGAATTGAATTTATTTCAAAATGATTACTGTCTCCTATCCACGATGGATTTTGAGTAAAATTTCCATCGGTAAAATGATCACTTACTTGTGAAATCGATAACATAGGGATCAAAATAAAGAAAAATAATAGACGTTTCATGTTGTTTTTATTCTTAATCGGCCTAATCGGTAAAAAGTAATAGGTTTGTGATAATTTTTGTTGATTTATCTTTGCATGGATATTAACTTTTATTTTAAATATTCTTTCTAACAATTGGTAATGTGTAAAGTGGTGGATAATAATTGATATTCCCTATCTACTGACATACAGGTATTTGACTAATTGTAAAAATAAATGTTATCAAATGAAAATTGCTGTTGTTGGCGCCACCGGTCTTGTAGGACGGGAAATGTTGCTGGTTCTTAAGGAACAAGACATTATTCCCGATTTATTGATTCCAGTTGCATCACCCCGATCAATTGGTAAAACAATTGAATTTAATGGTAACAATTTTGTGGTTTCCAGCAATGAAGAGGCTTTGAAACTACGACCCGACATTGCAATATTTTCAGCCGGTGCAATAGTTTCAAAAGAGTGGGCTCCGAAATATGTTGCAATTGGCACTACTGTCATCGATAATTCCTCTGCCTGGCGTATGGATCCTGGGATCCCTCTCATAGTCCCGGAAATAAACGCTTCTATCCTTTCGAAAAAAGATAAAATAATTGCCAATCCAAATTGTTCTACGATCCAGCTTGTCATGATTATGTCGCCGCTTCATAAAGTATACCATATAAATAGGATTGTCATATCCACCTATCAATCGGTTACGGGAACAGGTGAAAAAGCGGTTCGTCAACTGGAGAATGAAAGAAAAGGCGTTATGGGTGAAATGGCTTATCCTCATCAAATCGATTTGAATTTATTTCCACATGGAGGTACTTTCCTTCCGAATGGATATACAACAGAGGAGATGAAATTGGTTTTTGAAACCCAAAAAATTCTTGCCGATCCAAATATCAACATAACGGCTACAATCGTTCGGGTGCCTGTTCTTGGAGGGCATTCAGAATCCGTCAATATTGAGTTCTCCAGTAATTATGAACTTCAGGACATATACAATCTTCTCTCTTCAAATCCTGGCATTACCGTTCGTGATGATGTCGCCCGGAATGTTTACCCTATGCCACTTGATGCCCGTGGAAAAGACGATGTTTTCGTTGGCAGGATCCGTCGTGACGAATCCAGGACTAACTCTTTGAACCTATTTATTGTTTCTGATAACCTTCGAAAAGGAGCTGCCACAAATGCGGTCCAGATTGTCAAGTATCTGATATTTAAAAGGTTATTTGATATTCCCTAAATACAATATCTTTCTTTATTGATATTTCTCAATTATTTCATTGATCAAAAATGATAAAATAGTTGGTTTATATCAATTAATCTGTAATTTTGTAACTTAATTCACATTTTATTATTATATAATATTGATTCCCTGAATGGTAGGAAAAATCCAACATTTGTCCAATTGTAAGGATTGCATCTGTAAATCATCTATATTTAAAAGCCTAAGACCATTTGAACTGGAACTTATCGATCGAAACAGATTCCAGGTTGCCTATAAGTCTGGAGAGATTATTTTTAAGCAGGGAACACCTTCTCCTCATTTCGTATGTGTTACATCTGGCCTTGCAAAATTATATATTGAAGGATATGGAAAAAATTTAATCTTGGCTCTTGTTAAACCGGTCGACTATATTTTTGGACCGGGTATTTATGTTGATAATCGTCATTATTATTCCGCATCGGCGGTGGACGATTCGACCGCTTGCCTTGTTGATGTTAATATCTTTAAAAAACTTATTCGTGAAAATTCCGATTTTGCAGATGAGTTCATAAGACGGGTTTCAATTCAGGCTATCTTTAATTTTGAACAGGTTATAAGCCTGACACAAAAACAAATGCACGGTAGAATTGCCGATGCTTTATTTTACTTATGCGATAAGATTTACGCTTCCAATCCATTTGAGATGACTATTTCTCGTCAGGATCTTGCCGATCTTTCAGGTATGTCGAAAGAAAGTGCGATCCGGATTCTAAAGGAATTTAAAGAAGAAGGTATTCTCACCGTTAATGGCAGTTCCATCCATATCACCAACCCAAAACAAATGCGCCAGATCAGCGAAACAGGCTAATCTTATATTTTACATATATTTCTATATAAACATTGACATATATCAATGAAGTATTGATATATCTCATCAGATTCCTCAATAAATCTCACCAACCCAACCCTGGGTCAACATCTAAACTTAGATAATTTTGCTTTGCGAATTATTTCACAAGTTGTCTGCTGCGATAAATGTATTAATAAACAAAAATGTAAGAAAATGAAAAGACTGATTACTAAATTCTTTGCTGCCGGGATGTTAATCTCTGCCGCAACTTTTATGTTTACCAGTTGTACCAAGGAGGGGCCTCAGGGTCCTGCTGGTCCTGCGGGTAAAGACGGCACGAATGGCCAGGATGCAAATGCAACCTGCAGGCAGTGTCACAATTTCTCGGATACAATCGTTGCAAAAATCTTCCAGTATGATGCTTCCAAGCATGCTTCCGGAAGTACCACGTTTGAAAACCGTAATACTTGTGCTCCTTGTCATACAAGCCAGGGGTTCCAGGAAGTTGTTGCTACAGGCGCTGATACTACTGCAACAGCTATCAATGATCCGGCTCCGATCAACTGCCGCACCTGCCACAATATTCACGCTACTTACACCTCTGCCGACTGGGCTTTAAAGACAACGGCTCCTTATAATTTACGGATGGACCCGACTGTTACAATGGATTTCACGGCCGATGGTGGATCTGCAAATCTTTGTGGAAGATGTCACCAACCAAGAAAACCGAGCCCTTGGGTTACCAACCCGACTGGGGATGATTCACTTAAGATCACCAGTTCCCGTTGGGGGCCGCATCATGGTCCTCAATCAACTGTTCTTGGTGCAGTAGGCGCTTTTGCATTTGGAACTCCATATACCTGGGGCAATGTACATAAAACCCAAACTGCATGCATGATGTGTCATGGCGCTAATGCTGTTGGTAACCTTACTGGTGGCCATACGCTCTGGATTGGCAACGAAGAAGAAGGCGATAACCTTACTGGATGTAATGTTACTGATTGTCACGGAGGATCGATGACGGAAGCTGTGATGGTGGCAAAACAAGAGGAAGTATTAGCAAAACTTACAACCTTAAAAGATAAACTGGTTGCTAAAAACATCATTAATGCAACTACAGGTCTTGTTATTACCGGCAAACATACTCAGAAACAAATGGCCGTTGTTTGGAATTACAACCTAATTGAAGCCGACCGTAGCGAGGGTATGCATAACTTTGCTTATGTTAATGATGTCCTTGATAAAAGTATCATTGCAATTGACGAAACCAAATAATCCTGAAGATACTTAAACCTAAAAAAGGCTTCAGGTTTTCCTTCCTGAAGCCTTTTTTAAATTAATCAAATGAAAAATAACAGGAATACTGTGAAATCTTTAACTTTTAGAATTTTCTTTATATAACCATAAATTTCAATATCATGCAAAAACAGAAACGAATAAATTTTATTTCCATTCTGCTGGGAATATTTTTCTTGACAGCGTGCGAATATGCAACAATCCACCCTGATGTTCCCTCTCCTGATGTTAAGGTCAGCTTTCAAACTGAGGTTGTGCCTATCTTCACAGGATGTAACGGTGCAGGATGTCATAACGGCTCAGGTCCAAAACCCGATCTTCGGGCAGACAAGGCATATCAAAGTTTAATGGATAATGCATTGGTCATTCCTTTTAATGGAAATGGCAGCATCCTGTATCAGGTCCTTCTGCCAGGAGGCGTGATGGCGGCCTATGGCAATTCCAAAAACAATGCAACAATCAAGAACTGGATCGACCAGGGAGCAGAGAATAATTAATGGAAAATTGTTTATAAACACGCAAAATTGATATAACATGCATACATCTATATTTAAAAAGATCATTACATGCCTCTCGGGTTTTATTTTAGGCATTGGAATACTTCTTGCTCAGGATTCTATACCAGCTTCTGAAACAAAAAAACCCTTGGAAAGAAAACCATTCGAAAGCGGAATCGCGATTGACGAGCAAACAGTGGAAATTCCACCCGCAAAAACCCTCGAATTTGTACTAAACCACCGCTTTGGTACCATTCAGAATGGCTGGACCGACCTCGCAGGTATTTGGGGTGCTTCCAATATCCGACTCGGATTAAATTTTAGTATTACAAAGAATTTCCTCATTGGATTGGGGACAACAAAAAACGGTCGTGTCCAGGATCTTCAATGGAAATATACATTTCTGCACCAGCGGAAGGGTGGATTCCCACTTACGATTGCTTATTATGGGAACCTCGCTTTGAATGCAACTGATAAATCTAATTATGGAACCGGGTTCAGGTTCATCGACCGCCTGGCATGGTATCATCAGATTCTGGTTGCCCGCAGGTTCTGCAAGATGTTTTCGATGCAAGTCGGTTTTGCATACAGCCATTTTAATAAGGTTGACACTGTATCAAAAAATGATGTCTTCTCGATTAGCGTTTTGGGAAGAATAAAAGTTAGCCCGCAAACTTCAGTTCTCATCGCCTATCAACAACCATTTGTTGTTAATTACGACCCTGCATTTGTTGTCCGATATCCGGATAAATGGATGACCGCTTCCACAAAATCTACTCCCTATCCGAATATTGAACTTGGTGTGGAAATCGCAACCAGTACTCATACTTTTCAGATATTTATTGCATCAGCCCAAGGAATTGTTCCTCAATATATTGTTCAGTCAAATAACAATAATTTCTGGAACGGAGGAATACTTTTAGGTTTGAACATAACCCGCTTGTGGGGATTCTGATCTCTGTCTTTATAACTTATGATAACCACTTAAAAAATTTAAATTATGAAAACATCACAAAAAATCGTTACCTTGATGGTAACAGTAATTATTGCTGTTGTGTTCCTGCTTTGCAACACTGCTAACGCACAACAGGCAAAAGCAAAACCCTGGCCCGTTCCTGATAAGGATAAAGCGCTCAAAGCCCCTGTTAAACTTTCTGATGCCTCTGTGATCAGTACAGGTAAAGAATTATGGGCAAAACATTGCAAATCATGCCATGGCAGTAAAGGTCTTGGCGATGGACCAAAAGGCGCCTCCCTGAAGACCTTCCCGGGAGATTTCTCTTCTGCTGCTTTTCAATCCGGTACAGATGGAGAACTTTTCTTTCGGACTAACAAGGGTCGCGATGAAATGCCTGCTTATGAAAAGAAAATTCCCGAAGCTAATGACCGTTGGGCGTTGGTTGCTTTCATGCGTACAATGAAAAAATAACCAAACTGCATGATTTGAACAAATGCTTCAGATTGGGTGTTTATTTGGGTACCTCTGATAAACACCCAATTCTTTTTGAATGCTTTGTTGTTAATACTGATAATAACTACAACAATTTAACATGATTCATAAAGCAAATATCCGACCGGCTTGGGTGGTTTTGGTTTTGTTGTTGGGATTCGCCCTTCTTTTTATATTTTCAAAATCCCCGAACGCCGTATCTGCACAAGCAAGACAATCAGAAAATGAAAAAATAACGGGTTCAACGGTTGATCTTACAAAATTCAAAAACGCGAAGGAAAATGAAATTTGTTTTGTATGTCATGGCCAGTCCAAATACACTTATGAGAATAAAGATTCAAAAAAGATTGTAATAAAAAAAATGTATTCAGAGGTGATCATAAAACGTGATGTGTTTTATTCCTCGAATCACCGTGAATTCAAGTGCACCGATTGCCATTCGGAAGATTACACAATTTTCCCTCATTCCGGGAACCTGCGTATGGAATCTAAGGCGGGTTGCATCGATTGTCATGGCGGTGATGAAAAATATGCAAAATTCAAATTTGAGAAAATTGAAAAAGAATTTCAGGAAAGTGTTCACTCTCAAACTCACAGTGAAGATTTTACCTGCTGGATGTGTCATAATGCTCATAGCTATAAGATTAATGCCAGAACAAATGAGAACCGTCAGGAAACTATCACCTATGATAACCTTATCTGCCTGAATTGCCATGGGGATATCCAAAATTATCAATTGCTTACAGATAAGCAAAAACCAAATTTAATCGAAAAACATGATTGGCTTCCCAACCAGGTTTCTCATTTTACAAGTGTGCGTTGTATAGAATGTCATGCCAAAAATGTGGATACTTTGGTCGTGGCTCATGAGGTCGTTCCAAAAAATCAAGCTGTTCGTAAATGTGAATCCTGCCATTCTAAAAATTCAATTCTTTATGCCTCACTTTTCAAATACCAGATTGATGAGAATATACATAAAAAAGGTCTCATCAGGGGATTGTTTTTCAGTGAAACAGCTACTATTGGTCCTGACCAGAACGACACTCTGAACAAGATCGGCTTGGTAATCTTTGCACTTACTATAATAATAATTCTTATTCATGCCTATCTACGTATTAAAAAATAGACTTGACTATGACTCTTCAATCCGAACGCTTATACCTCTATCCAATCTGGATTCGTCTTTGGCATGTTTTTAATGCCCTCCTGTGCCTTACTTTGATAATCACCGGATTAAGCATACAATTTTCAAACCCCACGTTGGTTGTAAAATTCAAGCTTGCAGTTTCGATTCACAATATCGTTGGAGTTGCATTAGGATTGAATTATATTATATTTTTTATTGGAAACCTGTTCACCATTAACGGGGCCTATTATCTGATCGAGGTGACAGGTTTTATGAAACGTTTGATGTCCCAGCTCAGATATTATACTCTTGGGATTTTTAAAAAAGAAAATCCCCCTTTCCCGGTAACCAAGGATAGCAAATTCAATCCCCTTCAACAATTCTCTTACGTTGTCACCATGTATATTCTTATTCCTCTTTCTATTCTTTCAGGGCTTGGATTGCTTTATCCCGAAATCCCTGTGAGACATTTGTTGGGGATCAGTGGTCTTGACTGGACCGATTTAATACACCTATTTGTTGGTTTTTTTATTACCATATTTATGTGTATTCATATTTATTTCTGTACTATAGGTAAAACCCCTATAAGTAATTTTAAAAGTATTATTGACGGATATCATGAGTCTCATTAAATAATAACTAAGTGGAAGAAGAATTAAACAAACACCCAAAAAGTTCACGTCGTCAATTTCTTAAGAAGGGATTGGTGGCGGGTGCTGGGGTTGCGGTCGGAGGCGGTCTTGTAACCACATACCTTGATTCAGCAGCCTCGGGGACAGGGGAAAAAGTTAAAGTCCTTACTACCGGTGGGGATATAATGGAGGTCGATAAAGACATGTTAAAGTTGCCCCGCGTTTCGATCAAAGAATCCCATAAAGGTATTCAAGGGAGAAAATTTGTAATGGTGATCGACCTGGGAAAATGTAAGAACGCAAGAAAATGTGTTGAGGTTTGCCAGAAAGGACATCATCTCCCGAAAAGCCAGGAATTCATGAAGGTTTATCTGTTACAGGATTCTGAAAAGACTTCTCCCTATTGGTTTCCGAAACCCTGTTTTCACTGCGATAACCCGCTTTGTGTAAGTGTTTGTCCGGTTGGGGCTACATACAAACGTACCGATGGTATTGTTTTGATTGACAATAATCGGTGTATCGGTTGTAAATTTTGTATGACCGGTTGCCCTTATTCTACCCGTGTATTTGCTTGGAAACATTACTCTGAATATGATGAGGATAAGGAACCTTATTCACCGGAAGCAAGCAGCCCGGGAAAAGAAGGAACTGTTTCGAAGTGCGATTTTTGCCCGGACCTCATCCGTGTCGGTAAATTACCTTATTGCGCATCTGCCTGCCCTATGGGAGTAATATATTTTGGCGATGTCGATGAAGATACTGTCACCAATGGTACCGAAACCTTTCAGTTTAGTGCATTGATCCGCGATCGTGCCGGATACAGGTACCTTGAAGTATTGGGAACGCGTCCATGTGTTTATTACCTGCCTCCTGTTGATCGTCAGTTCCCGGTTGACCGGGGATTTAATGATCTCGATGAAAGCATTAAAAACCGGTATAAGAGCACCCCTTATGGTGAGAAACATAAATTATAGTCATGGAAAACGAACAAAATTCACCAATAAAAGAGTTTGCCCCTCAACTTGAGAGAACAAGTATTCAGGGTTATGCATGGATTATATTTCTTCTTGCTATAATTGGATGGGGAGTTTATGCGTTTATTCAGCAAGTTACCAGAGGACACGACGTCACCGGTATGCGTGATAATGTTGTATGGGGTGTTTATATTGTCAATTTCATCTTCTTTATGGGAGTCAGTTATGCCGGTGCCTTGATTTCTGGAACTCTTCATCTCTTTCATACTGCCTGGAGAAAACCAATTATCAGGATGGCGGAATTTATTACCATAATTTCCCTATTGATCGGGCCAGGTTATATCCTTCTTTGTATCGGACGACTAGATAAATTATATTATCTGGTTTTGTTCGGCAGAATACAGTCTCCTATAACCTGGGACGTTATTGCAATTTCAACTGATATTTTCGGGTGTTTGATCTTTCTATATCTTGCACTGCTGCGCGATTTGGCAACTTTACGGGATTATGAAAGCTTACAGCTTCCTAAATGGAGAAAAAGGATCTATAAAATTTTGGCTTTAGGATATACCGGAGCTCCCGAGCAACAGAAACGTCTGAAACGCGCTACCGATATCATGGCCGCAATGGTCATTGCCATTGCTATTATCGTGTACTCTGTTTTGGCATGGATCTTCTCTGTAACCCTTCAGCCGGGTTGGCATAGTACGATTTTTGGGCCTTATTTTGTAATTGCTGCGGTTTTCTCAGGAAGCGCCGTACTTATTATCGCAATGTGGCTTTTCCGGAAAATATATCACCTTGAAAAATATATTCTTAAAAAACATTTTGTCGCAGTTGGGGTTATCATGCTTGTGCTCGCTGCTTTTTTTGGATATTTCACATTCAGTGATTATCTGACAAAGTGGTACGGTTCGGAAAAAAATGATGAATTATTAATACAGCTTCTATTCAAAAAATTTTACTGGCCATTTATAATTTCGAACTATGTAGGAGTGTTGTTACCTTTAATTGTTGTAGGAATCGCAAAATTCCGGACCATCACCAATATTACCATTACTGCCGTTATTGTTATTATCGCTCTTTGGCTAAACCGTTATCTTATTGTTGTTCCAACACTTGAATCACCATATCTACCTATTCAGGATTCACGACCGGAATGGTTTAACTATGGGGCAACCTGGGTCGAGTGGAGCCTTACCGCGGCAGGAATCGCTCTTTTCTGCCTCTTGTTTACCCTGGCATCAAAATTTATTCCTGTTGTACAGGTTTCGGAATTGCAAGAGGAAGCCAAACCTGAGGAAGTTCTTGTTTAATTGTTTTGAAATTTTTCAAATGATCCTTATGAGAAGATCTATAAAAACATATCTGGTACTGTTGGTCGGAGGGATTTCCATTTTTCTGCCATTCCCGGGACAGTCCCAGGAAAAAAATGATTCCTCTGCAAGGCTCGAAACAAAAATGACCTTGAACTATCTCTGTACATCTAATGATACAGTAGTTTTAACTGCTAATTTGTCTATAAAAAAAGAAAATGATGTTTTTGTATTGGAAAATGCAACTGTTGTATTCCTTGCATCTGCAGGTACAAACTCAAAAACACTTGGAAAGGTCATTACCAATGAAGAAGGGACTGCTATCCTGACCATCCCACTTATCGATATGCCTTCTGATAAAGATGGTGTCATAACCTATAAAACTAAATTTAATGAATCAGGAAAATATACGGCTTCTGAAGCATTCTTTACGGCCAAACCGGCCAAAATCAAGCTTTCCTTCAGTATCCAGGATTCTCTTCGTTATTTAAAAGTTGATGCGTTTCAGAAAAACTCTAAATCCGAAGAGGTTGCACTCAGTAAAGAAACGGTAATGTTGTATGTTCCTCGCTTATTCAGTCTATTGAAAATTGGTGAAATCGCACTTGATGAGAATGGAACTGGATCTTTGGAATTTCCAAACGATATTATTGGTGACACCCTTGGTAACCTTACTATCCTTGCAAGAATTGAAGAAAACGAAAGATATGGATTTGTTCAGGGCCAACATATTATTAACTGGGGCGTTCCGAAGCAATATTATAAAGCCGAAGTTCCTTCTCGCGAGTTGTGGACACCAATTGCCCCACTCTGGATGATTATTACATTAGTTATCATGCTTGCAGGTGTTTGGGCTCATTATGTCTACGCAGTTTATGAGCTCATAATGATTAAATTTCATAAGAAAAAAGATAAATCTTCCTTTTAACCTGAACTGCTTTTCTTGGTAGCTTTGCCTTATCATGAAGTTTTATTCAAGTTCACGACTTGTCGGTAAAACATTAGCAGAGGGAAATATTCGAAAAGCTAATGCACTTCTCGGAACCGACTATTTTTTAACCGGAAAGGTTATCCATGGAGATCATTTAGGATCCAAGTTGGGTTTTCCAACTGCTAACTTATCACTTTGCAAAGAAACCCCCTTGCTCTTACCCTTTGGTATATATGTTGTTTATGTACCTCTGCACGATAAGATTTTAAATGGTTTGACCAGCATCGGAGTAAGGCCAACCGTTGACGGAAAGAATCTCCGTATCGAAGTCCATCTATTTGATTTCAGAGACAACTTATACGATCAAATCCTACAAGTCTACTTTATTGACCGGCTTCGTGATGAAATGAAATTCGACACTCTGGAAGAGTTAATCTCTCAAATGCATAGGGATAAAGAAACAGCTTTACAATTACTGCTCCGAAGGGAGAAGCGAAATTCCAATCCCTAAAACTCCAGGCGTCACAATACGTGGTGTAAGATTTTCAATTTCAATGGTTAAAATTCCGGCTTTAGAGATTAGCAGATTCTTTTTTAGTAATATCTTATTAATACATGAGTCTTGTTGACATTGCCCTAAAAATGTCCCGGTTGGGGATTTAATTTTCATTTGATATTCATTGATCCTCTCTTCTCCTGTAGGTGTATTCATCACCATGTTGAAAATTAGGTCTTCAAATTCAAATTGCCGGGTAATGTTGGCGGAGAAATAAACATCGAATGTTTTTTTGGTTTGCGTAATCGGTATTTCAAATCTTAAAATATTGAACCTGTTCCATGATTGATTCTTCAGCGGATAATATATTTCATAAGATTTTTCGGAGGTACATGCAAAAACAATTCCAGATAAAATTGCAAGTCTAATAATTTTTCTTATAAATTTTATGATCATCTTTTAATCATGATAAACTGGGAGGTTTACGCAAAATGATGTGCCTTTCCCTGGTGTGGATTTAAATGTGATATTTCCATTCATCCCTTGAAGTATTCCTTTCACAATTGCGAGTCCCAGGCCCATACCTCCGGTTTTTGTTGTAAAATATGGTTGAAATATTTTTTCGGCCTGATCGGGTGTAACTCCTCCCCCGCTGTCGGTTATAAGAATTAACCACCGATTTCCTTCCCGTTTTACCTGGATCAGGATTTTGCCTTTGGATTTTTTTCCAATTGCTTCAATGGAATTATTTAAAAGATTTGTAAAAACCCGTATCAATTGTTTCCGATCTCCAAAAACCATTGCTGTTTCTAACGGGAAGGTGGTTTTTAAGTCAATATTTTCAAGGTGTTGGTATATTACAAGGACTGATTCTAACACTTGTGTTAAATTTAATTTTTCATTCTCAGGAAGTGGCATTTTGGCAAAATCGGAAAAATCCGATGCAATTGCAGATAATGTTTCAATTTGTTCAACCAGCATCCCGGTGAATTTTTCAAGTCTAACATCCCAATCCGGAGCCTTTTCATTCCATGCTTTTTGTAAATACTGAATACTGAGCTTCATCGGTGTAAGCGGGTTTTTAATTTCATGGGCCACTTGTTTCGCCATCTCGCGCCATGCTCCTTCCCTTTCTGATTGTGCAAGTTTTTCCGCGCTCTCTTCCAATGCCAATACCATCCTGTTATATTCTTCAACAAGACGGCCAATTTCATCTTTGCGGGTCCAATCAATCCTCTCATTAACAATCCCCAGTTTAATATGTCCGATCTTATTTGCAAGTAATTGCAAGGGGGCGGTAATATACTTTGAAACCAAATAAGCTACCAATACTCCAAGTAAAATAAGTAATAAATAGACATTGATAAATGCAACAAGAAATGAGGAGATTTCTTTTTTCAAGTCGTCCTGGCGTGCAAAGAATGGTAGATTGATATATCCTAAAAGAATGTTGTGGTTGTTGTAAAATGGTACATAAGCGGAGCTGTAGGAGTAATCTCCTATACTTTCTTTATGGATAAAGATTGAGCTTTTTTCGTGTCTCAGATTCCAATATGCTACCGGGTTTATTTGTCTGGAAATAAGGCTTTCATCAAATACTTGTGGCCTGCTTGAGGCGATAATTTGTCCATTAGGATCATAAATGTTGATGTCTGAAAAAAACACATTGGAAAGTTTGACAAGTAGATTATCTAAATTAATTGTTTCTGATGTCTCTAAATTATCGGAGGTGCCAAATTTATGCTGTATCTCAACAAAAATTGACATGGTTTTTTCATTTAAATAATCCAAGTTTTTATCAGCAGTTAGTCTGATAATGTTTACAATCACAATCAACCCAATGATTATAAAGGAGATTAACAAAATACTCATCGTTGATATTTGAAGCCGAGATCTGAGTGAATTAATCGAAAACTGGTTCACCTCTTTAAACCTGATAACAATTATGAATAAAATTGTCGTCAATCCCAGGAAAAGAAAAAGATAAGAGAAGGGAGAAACTGTTGTTAGAAGATTTTCTTTCTTTTTACTTATAATCAGATCATTTGTTGCGTCAATCCGGTAATGGTAATGATTCATCCCGTCAAAATTGAAAAATGTCAATGCTTCAGAATTGTTTAAATAATGCTTCAAATCAAAACAAAAAGCATATTTGCCGATACGGTGTAACAGTTTGTTATTTTGATAGAATGCACATGAATAATCTGAAATATCTGGGAAATCAATAAGCCGATGATCAATCAAAAGTTCTGGATAGCCCAGATCTTTGTAAATATATTTAGAATTTATTTCAATAAAAATTTGCGCATCTATAATTGGTACATTCTTTTCGTTGATAATAATAGGAATGACTGCGAGATAATTTTCATTACCATAACCCAGATCAAGAAAAAAAAGATTCTCGGTTGAAGTGGTCTTCCCAAATTCTTTGATATTTTCTGTAAAATAATCATTGCACCCCACAATATATCCCTGGGGTTGTATTTGTAAGCTTTTTTTTTCGGTACAAAGTGTTATTTGAATATTGTATTTCGTCCAATAATCATTAAGAAAATGGGATTTTATGATCTTATTTAAACTATCATCTAACCCTATACTGTTTGATATTTCCTCTTTTGTTACAAGACTTGTAAGTTTTGGATCTGTTAGAAGCTTCTTCTCTATTTGGGAAAAAAGGATTTCTGTTACAGGATTTCGCGTTGAAGCTAACTTAATTGCAAGAATTTTTCGCTTTTCTTTTTCTTTATAATTATTCGAAAAATTACTTCCAATTGTTGTAATCGCTGATATAATAATAAGAATAGTAAAAATTAATGCTGCTGAGGGCCCTGGTGAATGTTGTGCCTGAAATAAAAACTTCAAATTTTGAATAAGACTCCATGAAATAAGAAAAAACGAAGTCCATACTGCCCAGATTACTAAAAGACCATATAAACTTATTGGTTTGAGATTTGAAACATCCTGTAAATTCAGGGGGATGGATGAGTTGATAATAAAATTGTACAAGAAATAGGTTAAACCAATAATGCCACAACATAAAACAAGTACAGTACTAACAAGGATAGTAAATTTTGTCAGCTTTGTATTTCCCGATGGCTCTTTGGCCGGCCATTTCCTGTAAAACACATAAGAAATAACAACTAATAAAAAAGCATTAATGACCAGATCTCCAAGGGAAGGTAAATAAACAGATGAAGAATAATAAGCGGGTCCAAAAAGTTCAGTTTTAATTAGTGGCCCAGGAAATTGAAAATAAAATTGTAGTAATCGGATAATAAAAACGTCCAGAGTAAAACTTATAAAAAAAGTATTCTTCCCGGGGAAAAGGGTTGAATATTTTACATGGAGTTTATAAATATATACCAGGATAAGTAAAATTCCTGTCAAAAAACAAAGAAATATGATTATGGCTTGTGGATTGTTTTCCTCGACATTCTTATTCCCAATGGGAAAAATCAGGCTAAATAAGAATTCTCCTTGTTTTGAAAATATCGGATAGTTGCTCCTGATCAAAGAAATTGTAGTCCCCAGGGGTATGTTAAAATCACTTTGAAATTGATTTTTCAGGTAATCATTCTGAAACGAGTATTCGTGCTTCAGAAGAATTAAACCATGGGCAATTGTATCTTTTTTTCGTACTGTTTGAATACAATACCATCCATTGTCAAGTTTTTTAATATAGTCCTGCGTGAAATCATTATTCCCTTGATCTCTGTAAACCGGAACCGTATTGTCAGACCAAAATACAAGAGAGTCTTTTATATATACCTGGAATGAAACGCCTTCCGGAATATTCAAACCGGGATAACCTTGGTGGGTTTTCGTTGTGATCCCGTTATTAAAAACTATTCTATCCTTAAGTATTTTTACTAAAAAAATTTTACATTCAACTTGTTTTCTTTGTAAAACCTTTTGAACACGTTCAGTAAGAACTACAGGTTTGTTTGTAGTTTCATTGAACCAAGAAATAACATATATAATAAAAATCAATATTATACCTAAAGTCAAATATGGTAAATCATAAAGAGGAGTTGATATTTTTTTTATTTTTATCAAGTAGCTGATTATTAAATAATTATAAAACCTGATTTATTGATCTTTACAGGACTTTCCTGAATAAATCGACTAGTAGTACCCCTGAGGGGTGAACGTTCAATATAGGGTTTAAAAATAAGAAATTTTCGGCGTAAGAATAAAAATGATACTCGAATGATAAAATTCAGGTCGTTTACCGTAAAAATTCGATTGAAATCCTCTGTAAATGGCTTTTAGAAAATTTTTTCTTCCCGTTTTATATTGTTCACTCAACAATGAAATATATATTGCGTCCAGTTTCTGAGGCAAATATTTTATTAAATTATAGTTATTCAATTCCACAAAATATTTCAATGTTTGATAGGTAAAATGAGACAAGTGCCTTGGAAGATCATATGCGCCCCAATATTGTTTATAATGAACCGCATCCCATGAATTACTGTTTGGAACAGCAATTATCAATGTACCTTCCGGATTTAATAACTTTGTAATTTGAGTTAGCGTTTCTGTTGGTCGGGGCACGTGTTCCAAAACATGCCACAGAGTTATGCAATCAAATTTATTTTTAACCAGGCCTTTTTCTAATAAATCTTCAGAAACCTCAAGGCTATACTTTTTCATTGCATATTGTCTTGCTTTTGTATTTGGTTCAATGCCTTGAACCAGGTATCCATTTCGTGAACAATAATAGAGCAATTCTCCGGTTCCACATCCTACATCAAGTAGTCTTCTGCCTTTTGAATAGTTGTTTATAATTGAATATTTTTTTCTGATAGTAAAATATCTGGCGATTCGATATGCTAATGTGGTAATATTAAATTTTTTAGAGTCATGAGATATATATAATTCCGAATTGTAATACTTACCAATTTCGTCTCGCGCAGGAGATGGATTTGTGAATCTAAAACCACAACTATCACACTGCTGAATAGTAAAAATTTCGTTTGATAAAAAATAATCCTTACCATTAAGAAAAATAAAAAGTTTATTATTTCCACAAACAGGGCAGCTATTTAAAGAATCTGTCATATTAACTTGTTTCACGTGAAACTTTATCTGCCAAGATAAACCAGGAGCACCGATAAATCAGCTGGTGAAACTCCACTTATTCGTGACGCTTGCCCCAGGGTTGCAGGTTTAATTTTATCAAGTTTTTCTCTTGCCTCGATGGATAATGCTGAGATTGAAGAATAAAGAAATTTTGGATCTAATTTTAATTCTTCGAGATTGATTAATTTATCGGCTAATTCTTGTTCTTTTTCTATATAGCTTTCATATTTAAATTTTATCTCACATTCTTCAAGTATGTCAGATGATACTGGTTCTAAATCTGCAATCATTTTTTGAACACTTTCAACTCCTTTAACTAAATCATTAATCGACAATTGGGGTCTCTGAAGTAGACTGTTTAATTTTTGTTTTTGAGTGATCAAAGTTGATCTTTTTTTCTTTAGAATTTTATTTGCTTCTTCCGGACTGACACTTTGAGATCTTAAGAATCGAATAATTTTATCAATTTTCAGATATTTTTCGTTGACAATATCTAGTCGTTCTTTTGAAGCAAGTCCTATCTCATATGATTTAGGAGTTAACCTATGATCAGCATTATTCTGTCTGAGTAAAATGCGATATTCTGCTCGTGAGGTGAACATCCGGTATGGTTCTTCAGTACCTTTTGTAATCAGATCATCTATCAACACACCAATATATGCTTCAGATCTTTTTAATACAAATTGCGATTTATTATTAATTTTCAGATGTGAATTTATTCCTGCAATAACACCCTGTGCTGCAGCTTCTTCGTAACCTGTTGTGCCATTAATCTGCCCGGCGAAAAATAGATTTTCGATTAATCTTGACTCCAATGAAAATTGAAGCTGTTCAGGAGGAAAATAATCATATTCGATAGCATATCCTGGTCTGAAGAAGACTGCTTTTTCAAACCCCTTTACTTTTTTAAGGGCCTTAAATTGAACATCTTCTGGTAGTGATGAAGAAAATCCATTAATATAGTATTCAACAGTGTTCCAACCTTCAGGTTCAATGAAGAGTTGGTGTCTTTCCTTTGATGCGAATCGCTCTATTTTATCCTCAATAGATGGACAATATCTCGGACCTTTTCCTTTTATCCTACCCGTAAATAATGGAGATTTTGTAAAACCTGTTTTCAGGATTTCATGAACTTCTGGATTAGTATAGGTAAGAAAGCAACTTTTCTGACGATTAATTATTTTTTTTGTTGTGAAAGAAAATGTTTTTGGATTTTTATCTCCTTTTTGTTCTTCCATCTTTTCAAAGTTCAGACTTCTTCCATCCACTCTTGCAGGTGTTCCGGTTTTCATCCGGTTTGAAATAAATCCTATTTCTTTAAGATGTTCTGTTAAAAACGTGTCTGCCTTCTCCCCCATTCTTCCTCCGCTGAATTGCTTTTCTCCAATATGAATAGTTCCATTTAAAAAAGTCCCGTTTGCCAAAATCACACTTTTTGATGAAAATGTAATTCCCATTGCTGTAACTACTCCTTTAGCTTTACCTTTCCTTATTCTTAAATCCACAACACTGTCTTGCCAGAAAGTGAGATTCTTAATCTTTTCAAGTCTCTCTCTCCACTCGATTGAAAATAATAATCTGTCATTTTGTGATCTGGGACTCCACATAGCGGGTCCTTTAGATTTATTAAGCATTCTGAACTGGATCATCGTATTATCCGATACTATACCGGTATATCCACCCATGGCATCAATTTCTCTTACAATCTGTCCTTTCGCGATTCCTCCGATCGATGGATTGCAAGACATTTGGGCCATGTTCATCATATTCATTGTAATTAAAAGAACTTTTGATCCCAGGTTTGCAGCTGCAGCAGCAGCTTCACAACCTGCGTGTCCTGCCCCAACAACAATTATGTCATAATTTCTTATCATTTGACATTATTTCACGTGAAACTCCGGTACAAAGTTAATAAACTTTGCACTTCATCGGCTTAATTATTTATTAATGAATTGTTTAGGTGGATATTACAAACGCTTTTGCTGAAGTGATAGTATTTCCAAGTAATCGTCTTCCTTCTTCCGCATTTCATTTCTTTCCTCTACAGTTTTATCTTTATATCCAGAAAGATGTAATATCCCATGAATAATCACTCTTGAAAGTTCTGTAAAGAGGGTTATTCTATATTTTTTAGCATTGTCTTTTATTCGTGTGTGGCTAATATAAATATCGCCCGCAATTACATCTCTATTTTCAGTTGTTGGAAATGTAATAATATCTGTAAGGGTCTTTTTATTAAGGAATTTTTTATTAAGCTTAAATAAATATTCGTCTTCGCAGATTATTATATTAATGTTTCCAATAAGAAATTTTTCTTTAGCAATTGCTTTTTTTATCCAGTTTCGTATTGCTTTCTTGTGGGGAATTCTATAATTTGTTCTTTCTCTAAAAAAGTATATTCTCTCCCTCATTTGTTGTTCTGTTTAACAGAAACATCTTTCTTAAAATATTCTTTTAATTTATTAATTCTTTCTAGTGATTTTTCGTAGTTAATACTCGAAACATAGAATACTAATCGTATGCTTTTCCCATCAATTGAAATAGTTATCTCGTCGGTAAGGGCTTTAATAATGAAAATTTCTTTCGATAGCTTATGTTTTCTAATTTCTTTATCCAGGAAGTCCTCTGTGTCTTTAGTGTTTTTCGTAGCGTTTGTCAATTTAATATGAAAAATTAATCCTTTTGGTGTTCTTTCAAAATCTATACAAACCTTTCCTTTTAAGGGGTTATCATTAATTGCTAAAAGTATGTTAGCCGATTCGGTAGTTGCGAGTAATATATTCCCAAAATATTCATTATTTATATTATAGTAATCGCAAATCACTTCAATGAACCGCTCAAGCTTGTTGATTTCCTTGGATCCGGAAATGATAATTTTTCTTAAATCTTTTCTCATATTAATGATCAATAGTTAAAATATATGAATTTATTTTCCCTTTATAGAAATGATTGATGGGTAGAGGTGTGAGTTTTAAAATTTCTGTCTCTTGCCTTCTTTTTATTTTATACTGCAAATCTGTATTAGGGTTACTATAATTTTGGTTTTTTGCTTCGATTGATTCCCTTTTTTCTTCTTTATCGCGTTGTTGCTCGGCTTTCTCTGATTCAAGCATTCTGTTTAAAATCTGTTTTTGTCTGTTTATTGATTCCTGGTTAATTTTTTTGTTAAGAATCTCCCTTTCACTTTCTTCCATTTGATCAATTGTTTTGTTAATGTTTTCTCCATCCTTCATACCCTCTTTATTACCACTTTCCAATAAGCTTTCTTTGTATTTTTGAAGTTCATTTCTGATAGCCTCTTGTTGAGCGGCCATTTTTGCTAGTTCCTTATTAAATTGACCATTTTCCTGCTTCCCTTGCTGCCCTTGCGACTTCATTTTTTCTAGGCTACTCTTTATTTTTTCCATGCCCTTTCCTAATTGCTCCTGCATCTCTCTTATTCCTTTTAATGAAGCCTTACCTCCTTTACTCGAGGGTCGTTTACAAGATTTCTGTTTTTTCCCACTCATGCTGTTCATTTCTTCATTCATTTGGTTCAGTGCCTCGTTGAGTAATAAGGCAAGGTTGTTTATTGAGGTCATAATTAATTGTTCTTTAGAAAGAGCGTCTGTTAATGACCTGTTATTTAATAAATCTAAAGAAATGAGTATATTTTGGTTTATTTTCCCGAGTTCTTTGGTAATAACAGGTCTAATATATATTTGTCTTCGTGCAATTGCATTAAGAGAATCTTCGCTCACTTTCAATCTTTCTCCTATTTCAAGCTGCTCTTTGATGATATTAAGGAATTTGGGATCATTTTTGCTTGTGTTTTTCGTTTTATTTAATAAGTTTTCCTGCTCGAAGGATAATCTAACCAAATTTTCGAGTATTGTCCTAACGTTATTAGCGTCTTCTTCAAGCTGTTCTTCTTCCGACTCATCTTGCATATTCTCAAGGTTATTTGCCAAATTATTCATGCTTTTAGCTGTATTTTTCTGGTTTTGAGATGCTTTCCGGTTATTCTTTTTTTGTAATTCGTTTTTGCTTTCGTTTATGGATTTTTTTATCTCTTCTTGTTCTTGATTTGTTCTATCAATGTTAACAGGTGTTTCTAGTTCATTTTCTGATTTACTCAATTCTTTCAGGTTCTTAGAGATGGAATCAAATTGTTGTTTAATACTGTCCTGGGATTTAGTCAGTTGCTCTTGTACTTGTTCTTTTTGTTCCGTTACTATGGCAAGTTTTTCTTGCTTTTCCGCAAGGCTTTTTAAGTCGGTTATTTGTTTACTGAGCTTCCTTTCAAACTCCATTTGCTTGAATAACTTAAGATTTTTATCAAGTTGGTCTTCGATCTCTCTAGTATTTAGTTTCATTTTTTCGAGAATCTCTTCCATCTTACTTTTATCTGCCTCTTTAAGTAAATCTTTTAATTCCTTAATCATATTCTTTAGGTCCTCAGTTAAAAGTTGTTCCATCATTTCGTTTAACTTTTTTTGTTTTTCGATTATTCGTTGGTTCGCTTTTAGGATATTTTCTTCATTTCTTATATTTTCTTCATTTTGTTCTTTGATTTTTTCAATATTTTGTGAAATTTTTTCCAGATTTTTAAGCTGTGACTCTATTCTTTGTTTTTCAAGCCAGTTTAATTCATTTTGATCGACAAGTTTTCTTTTTAGATCTTCCATACTTTTAGAAATCGATTTGCTCTCCCTAAGGGAATTTTCCATGTCTGCTTCGATTTCTGCTGCATTATTCTTAACCTGTTCTGCAATTTCTTGGACAGTCGGTGTCTTTATTGTCCTGATTTCAGATTTTGTCGCTTTTGGGCCATTAATGGCATCGTTATCCCAGACTTCAAAATAATAGTTAATACTTGAGCCTGGGGATGATAGAAGTGTTGACAGGTCTGCCGAATAATAAAAAATTTGATTATTATTATTTTTCTCAAAAGGAATAAGTATTGATTCTTTTTTCGGTTGATTGACGTTCCCTTGTTTTACCTCTTCATAATTAAATACTAGTTTGCTGAATCCATAATCGTCTTTAATTAATCCTTCAAAGAAGATATTGAAAAAAAGAGTTGAATCATGAATTTCAGTCAAAGAAATTGTGGGATACCCGTCCTTAATCACTTCGATCCTATAAGTCAAATTATCAGATTTGTCGGTAAATGTATTACTTGGTGTGATCGTATATTCATCCGATTCTAAAATCCGTTTTGAGTTAACGAAAATATTATTATTCCCGCGTATAAGAATGTCTTTTTGGTTACCAAATGCCATATTAATTTTTTCAACATCTTTGGTAAAGATTTTCCAAATAGCAGTTGTTCCTTCAGGAACTGTAAAATCTCCTGCGTTTTCGATTGTCTGATATTCTTTATTAATATATTCAGGGAAGTTCAGGGTAATATTGAAATCTAAAATAGTTGGTTTTGGAAAGACTAAAATTTCAAAGTCATCTGTTGTGGCTTTTCCGGCAATAATATGAAATATAACATTTGTTTGTAAAGACTTAAAGGTATATGTGAAAATCCTTGATTTTTCATCATTCATCCGGAATGTGTTAGTGCCTGTTGTAATATAAATTTCGTTAGGAATTTCATCTCCCAGCATTTTTATCTTAAGTTCAAAATCTTCCTGTTGTAAGGCAGTAAATTTTTCGTTTAGAACTTTTATTTGGTAGGGTAAAGGATCAACAAAGTTTGTTGAGAATTTTACAATCCTTGTAGCTGGTTCAGAGATCATATTTGGAGATAGCAGTATAATGAAAATCAAAATAATGATTGGTGGAATTGTATATTTTAAATATTTGGTGTTGTTCCGGAAATTCAATACCTGTGTAAATTTATAGATACTCAGTGTATTTATTTTCTGATCAATACCGGCAATTAACAAATCAATGTTTTCTTTTTGATTATGTTTTTGATCAATAAGTTGAAGAGTGTTTAAAAGTTTATCACCAATACCAGAAAAGTGATCTCCAATAATTTTAGCGGCTTGTTTATTTGTCATTATTTTCCCGATTTTAAAAAGTTTAAGCGTCGGGATAGCTAAAAACCACGTTAAAAGTGAAATTCCACAAATAATGAATGTGAAAAATAGGATCGACCTGATGATTTGCCCAAAGTGAAATAAATATTCGCTGAAAATAATCAGTAGGAATCCTGCGACAACCAGGGCGAAAAATAGAAGACATCCTTTTAGAATCCGGTTTTTATAAAATTTTCTAATGAAAATATCCAGCTTTTCCAGGATGATCGTTTCGTTTGTCATGAAGTCTATTTCTATAATATGGAAAACGATTGTTTATATAGTAAATTTTATCATTTACAAAATTACGAATTTAGAATCTGTCGTTTTCCGTCTGCAAAGAATAACTTAATTTTGCAGCATAATTAATAACTCTTGCAAATATGAATCATTCGCAGGTTCGGGTCAGGTTTGCCCCTAGTCCGACAGGCCCTCTACATTTAGGTGGTATAAGAACTGCACTGTATAACTATTTATTTGCTCGTAAACACCAAGGAAAGTTTATTTTAAGAATTGAAGATACTGACCAGCTACGTTCCGTACCCGAGGCTGAAGGATATATAATTAGGGCATTAAAATGGTGTGGATTGGATGTGGATGAAGGAATTGAACAAAATGGACCATATGCCCCGTACCGTCAGTCAGAGCGAACTGAAATTTACAGGGAATATATAAAAAAGTTGATGTCACGGGGACACGCATACTATGCTTTTGACACACCTCAAGAATTGGAACATATTCGGTCTTCCTTACATTCTTCGACAGGAAGTCAATTTCAATACAATTGCAAAACGCGGTTAAAACTGAAAAATAGCTTGAGTTTGTCTGAAGCGGAGGTTCGGGCAAGAATTGCCAGTGGCGCTTCTTATGTTATACGTATTTTAATACCTGAAAATGAGACGGTTGTGTTCCATGATCTGATCCGTGGTGAAGTTCGGGTACAAACTGAAAATCTTGATGATAAAGTGTTGTTCAAATCCGACGGATTTCCGACTTATCATCTGGCTAATGTCGTTGATGATTATTTGATGGAAATTTCGCACGTAATTCGTGGAGAAGAGTGGCTCCCCTCTGCTCCGATGCATTATCTTCTTTACCATTTTTTCGGGTGGGAACAATCAATGCCTCAATTTGCTCACCTACCTCTGATTCTAAAGCCCGACGGTAATGGAAAGCTGAGCAAGCGTGATGGAGACAGGCTTGGATTCCCTGTTTTTCCTTTGGAATGGAAAGATCCTTTAACTGGAAATATTTTTCGTGGGTATCAGGGAGATGGCTACCTTCCTGAAGCATTTATCAATATCCTTGTTCTTTTAGGATGGAATCCAGGATTTGATCGTGATTTATTTTCGTTAGAGGAATTGATCGAGTTGTTTTCCATTGATCGGATCGGAAAGTCCGGAAGCAAATTTGATCCGGAAAAAGCCAAGTGGTTTAATCATCAGTATATCTTGAAAAAATCCAGCTATGATATTGCGCCATATCTTGAAAATATACTTTCAAACAAAGGGATCCCGATAAATCATGATTATTTGATTTCAGTAATTGACCTGATAAAAGACCGTGTTGTTTTACTTCCTGATTTATGGTCACAATCATGGTTTTTATTTTGTCAACCCGATTCTTATGATGAACAAATGAAGAATAAAATCTGGCGTCCGGAAACCACGGTACTTTTGGGTGAATTCATTTCGGAAATTAATTATATTCAGGTTTTTGATCTTCCTACATTGCATTCTTTTTTTCAGGATTTTATTTCAAGGAAAAATATAAAAATGGGAACATTGATGAGCCCATTGCGTTTATTGGTTGTTGGGTCGGGGCAGGGTCCGGGAATTGCAGAGATTGCATCTATAATTGGGAAAAAAGAATTTTTGTCCCGCGTACAAAAAGGTCTTAAAGTAACCGGTGGCGTTTAGGTGTTCTTTTAAACTCTAGGTTTTTGATAGTAAATTCCAGGATTATTATAATAAACAGACCCCTAAACATTTTTGTTAATATTTAAGTGTTTGTTTCGTTGTCCGACTAGGGCTCGAACCTAGACTTTACTGATCCAGAGTCAGTCGTGTTGCCAGTTACACCATCGGACATTCGGTCTGCAAAATTAACGAATCTTTTGAATTTAAGTCAAGTTATTTATGCTTCCGTCCCTGGTCCAACTCTCTTTTAGCCGGACAACCCGGTTAAAAATTAAATTGTCCGGTGTCGAATCTTTGTCAACCGAGAAATATCCAATGCGTTCAAATTGAAATTTATCCAGTGGTTTGGCATTTTCAATGGAGGGTTCAAAAAATGCCGTTGTAATTTTTAAAGATTCTTTATTGAAATAATCTTTAAATGTTTTTCCTTCTTCAACCTCATCGGGATTATCCTTAATGAAAAGACGATCATAAAGTCTTACCTGGGCTTTCAATGCTTGTTTCTCAGAAACCCAATGTAGTGTTCCTTTGACTTTTTTATTACTGTTTTGCATACCGCTTTTTGTTAGCGGATCATAGGTGCAGTGGATTTCCAGGATTTTTCCGGATGCCGTTTCTTTTACAATATATTCACACTTAATTATATAGGCGTATTTTAATCGTACCTCCCGACCCGGAGCAAGGCGAAAATATTTTTGGGTCGGTGATTCCATAAAATCTTCCTGCTCAATAAGCAAACATTTGGAAAATGGAACTTTGCGTTTACCTTTTGATTCGTCTTCAGGATTGTTAACTGCCTCTATCTCTTCAACAAGATTATCAGGATAGTTATCAATGATCAATTTTACAGGATTCAGAACAACCATAATCCGATTTGCATTTTTATTTAAATCTTCACGAATACAAAATTCCAACAGGTTAACATTAATGATGTTGTCACGTTTCGCTATTCCGATAATATCTGAAAATTTCCGGATTGATTCGGGTGTATATCCCCGACGTCTGAGCCCACAAATCGTTGGCATTCGTGGATCATCCCATCCATCGACATATCCCTCCTGAACCAATTCAAGTAATTTTCGTTTGCTCATGACCGTATATGTAAGGTTAAGCCGTGCAAATTCAATTTGTTTTGGAGCATATATACCTATTTCACGGATTAACCAATCGTAAAGGGGTCGATGAACTTCAAATTCCAGTGTACAAATGGAGTGAGTAATTTTTTCAATTGAATCCGATTGACCATGCGCAAAATCATACATAGGGTAGATGCACCATCGGTCACCTGTACGATGATGAGAAGCGTGTATGATCCTGTATAACACAGGGTCACGCATCTGCATATTGGGAGATGCCATATCAATTTTAGCACGGAGTACTTTAGCGCCATCCATAAACTCTCCGTTCCTCATGCGGACAAAGAGATCAATGTTTTCAGCAATGGTGCGATCACGAAATGGACTTTCCTTACCAGGGCGGGTGGGGATTCCCCTTGTTTCGCTTATTTCTTCCGCTGTCATGTCGCAAACATACGCTTTCCCTTTATTTATCAACACTACGGCAAATTCATAAAGTTGTTCGAAATAATCAGATGCGTATAAAAGTCGCTCCTCCCAGTCAAAACCAAGCCATTTTACATCTTCCATTATCGAATCAACATATTCAATGTCTTCTTTGATGGGATTTGTATCGTCAAATCTTAGGTTTGTTTTTCCATTATATTTTTGGGCAATACCAAAATTCAGACAAATTGATTTGGCGTGACCGATATGGAGATAGCCATTAGGTTCCGGTGGAAATCTGGTATGTACCCGCTTGTCAAAATGATTATTGCGGTTATCTTCTTCAATGATTTCTTCTATAAAATTTAAGGGACTTTTTTCTTTGATCGAATTTTCTTTTATTTCCATCTGTTGCTGTCACTCAGTTAATATCGCACAAACTTACTGAAATTTCATAAATTAAGCGGATATTATCGGGGAAATTGATAATTTCGACAGTCTTAAAAAAGGTTTTCTATGGGTATGATTTTGCTTGAGGGAATGGAGTTTTTTTCTTACCATGGTTGCTTTAAAGAAGAGCAGGTTATTGGAGCGAGATTTATTGTTGATTTGCGGATCGAGGCTGATACATCGAGGGCAGAGGTGTCTGACCGTTTGCATGATACCATTAACTATGCAACCCTTTATTCAGTTGTCAAAAAAGAAATGGAACAAAAATCCTGTTTACTCGAGCACGTGGCAAAACGAATTATAGAAAAAGTCAGGGGTGCGTTCACTAATATCCTGTCGATTGAACTCAGAATTTCTAAAATCAATCCTCCTGTTGGTGGAAAAATGAAAGAAGTCGCTTTTGTTATGCAGTGGAAAAGCTGATCTTTCGATAACTTAAATATTTTCGTACTTTTGTGCTCCGGTTTTTTCGTGGTATCGTGGCCGAGTGGCTAGGCGCAGGTCTGCAAAACCTTGTACAGCGGTTCGACTCCGCTCGATACCTCTTAAATTGAATAGAGCCGCTTCAAAATTGGAGCGGTTTTTTTATTTATGTTGCTGTTTAGGTTTCTGAAAGAAAAGGTATTCGCTGACTAAGACAAACAAAAGAGTGAAAGCGCTGCTTATCAAAGTTCTGAATAAGGTCTGAAAAAATTCATCAAACCGAAAAATTTCAAGATAGAATAAAATTAAATGATGAATTAATATCAGAATCGTTGCATAATAAAAGAACCATTTTATTCCTTGATTTTTTATGGTGGGATTAATTCCAATTAACGATTCGGAGCTTGTTGATATAATGTTGATAACGAACGGACGGGCGAACGCCATTCCGACACAGGCAGCTGCATTAAGTCCCGGAGTGTTCGCAAAAACATCAATACCCAGCCCTAAAAGAAACGCTGAAGTAAGTAATATCCATCGGGATGTCGAAAAAGGAAGCAGCAAGATAAAATAAATATAAAAAAATGGGTTAATGTACCCGCCTAGATTGATATTATTCAGGATCAATACCTGAAATAATATAAGAAATAAAAATCGACTGCAGTTAATAATAAATACTCTGGATGTCACATTAACATTTTTGTGTTTCAATGAACTTTAAATGAAGTTTTGAGTTCTTCTTTTTCTTTCCGCATCAAATCTACCACAACCTCAACATATCCCAGGCTGTTAAAGTCGGTCGTAAATAAAATAGTAGCATAATTAAAATTTTCATCTTCCACTATTGTAAAATCATTAATTGTTCCAATTAATATTCCTTCAGGAAAAATTTCCGAATTACCACTACTTATTATTGTGTCACTTTTGTTAATGACAACATGCCTGGGTATTTCTTTAACCAAACCTATTCTGTAATTCCCACCTGTCCATTCGACCGTAACCAATTGATTATTTTTTTTAAATTTTGCAGAAATCCGGCTGTCTTTATTGAGTACTGACATAATCCAGCTGAAGTGTGGGGAGACCGACACTACCTGACCAACAATTTTATTTCCAATAATAACACCCATGTGGTTTTTAATTCCATGTAATCTCCCTTTGTTGATCATCAGGAAGTTGTTTCGTTTGTTGGTTGAATTGCTGATAACCTTTGCACTTATATATTTGTATTCAATTCTCGATAATGTGTCAAGAAAATAAGCAGAATTGGTGTCCGTTTTATAATAGGCTTCCGGAAGGCGGGAGTGTAATTTTGCCATTTCTTCAACCAAAACTTTATTCGTTTTGCTCAATGAAAAGTACTCGGAAATATAACGAAATAAGTCATTAACCGATCCGGAAAAAGAATAAGAGGCTGAATATAAAATGCTTCCCTGAAGCTCATTATAATTAAAAAATATAGATAGGGAAATACCTTCCAGCAGTAAGAAAAGAAAATAAAAATAATATCTCCGAAAGAACTGGAAAAGATTCCGCATACCGAAGATTACTTGATGAGGAAGGTGAACTTATCGAAGTTTTTAAGGGCGATTCCGGTTCCCCGTGCCACAGCTCTTAATGGATCTTCAGTAATGTGAACCTTAAGTTTGGTTTTAAGTTGAAGCCGCTTATCGAGTCCCCGGAGTAGTGCGCCACCGCCAGTCAGATATATTCCGGTTTCAAAAATATCCGACGCCAATTCAGGTGGTGTCATTTCAAGGGCATTGAGAACCGCCGCTTCTATTTTAGCAACAGATTTATCCAAACAATGTGCAATTTCACTATGATTGACGATTACTTCTTTAGGAATGCCTGTGAGTAAATCACGGCCATGAACTGCGTAGTTGGGTGGAGGGCTGTCAATTTCAGCTAAAGCAGCGCCAACTTCAATTTTAATTCTTTCTGCTGTCCGTTCACCAACATTGATGTTGTGTTGTTTTCGCATATATTCTTCAATATCAGAATTGAATTCATCCCCTGCAATTCTTATGGATTTATTATTTACTATCCCACCCAAAGCAATTACGGCAATTTCGCTTGTTCCTCCTCCGATATCTATTACCATGTTTCCAATCGGTTCAAGAACGTCGATACCTATACCTATGGCTGCTGCCATAGGCTCATGTATTAAGCGGACCTCTTTGGCTCCAGCCTGTTCAGCGGAGTCTTTAACCGCTCTTTCTTCTACCTCTGTAATTCCCGAGGGTATGCATATTACCATTTTTAGTGCAGGGGGGAACCATGATTTCCTGATTTCAATCATTTTAATCATTTCTCTGATCATGTGTTCTGCCGCCTGAAAATCAGCAATTACGCCTCCCCTTAGCGGTCGAATTGTCTTTATATTTTCATGCGTTTTACCGTGCATCATCTGGGCCCTCTTGCCAACTGCAATAATTTTTCCGGAATTTCTCTCCATTGCAATAATGGAGGGCTCATCAACTACTACTTTATCGTTATAAATAATAATTGTATTGGCGGTGCCTAGATCTATGGCTATCTCTTTTGTGAATAATCCCATTAGAATTAAAGTTTAGTGTTTAAAGTGTCTTATCCCGGTAAAAACCATGGAAATGTCATTCTCATTACAGAAATTAATAGAATCAAGATCCCTGATTGATCCCCCAGGTTGTATGATAGCAGTTATGCCGGCTTCATATGCAATTTTCACGGAATCGGAAAATGGAAAGAAGGCATCGGATGCCATGACTGCATTTTTTATATCAAAACCAAATGATGTGGCTTTAAGGATTGCTTGTTTTAAAGCGTCAACCCGTGATGTCTGTCCCATTCCGCAACCTATTAATTGTTGATTTTTAACCAATGCTATTGTGTTTGATTTGAGGTGTTTAACCGTTTTGTTTGCAAAAATTAATTCTTTTATCTCCGATGGGGATGGTCGTTTTTTTGTTATGAACTTGAAGTCATGTTCGAGTTCCGTTTTATGATCCTTATTCTGTTCAAGCACCCCATTAAGAATGGATTTAAATTGCAAGCCGGGAAAGGTGAACGAATTTCTTTGTAAAATTATTCTATTTTTCTTTGATTTTAAGAGAATAAGAGCGTCATTTTCATATCCGTCGGCAATAATAATCTCAAAAAAAAGTTTGTTTAATTCTGCTGCTGCTGCCATATTGATGATTCCATTAGCTCCAACTATCCCTCCAAAAGCCGAAAGAGGATCGCATGCAAGTGCATCTATATATGCTTCTTTCAGCGAACTCCTGGTGGAAATACCGCAGGGATTCGTATGTTTTATAATGGCTACTGTAGGATCGGAAAATTCTGCAATAAGGTTTATTGTTGCATCGACATCGACGAGGTTGTTATAGGAAAGTTCTTTGCCATGAAGTTGATTAAAGACTTTCTCAAGATCCCCAAAGAAACGCCCCTCCTGGTGAGGATTTTCTCCATATCGTAAGGGGGTATGTTTTTGGATACTTTTCTTAAAGGTAATAATGTTTTTATTTTTGTTAAAATAATTGAATATTTCAGTATCATAATGTGATGAAATATTGAACGCTTGTATGGCGAAATCTCTTCGGTCGTCAAGGTCAGTAAATCCGTTTTTCACCTTTAATAGTTCAATCAGGTTGTCATAGTAATCAACTGACGGAACCACTAGTACATATTTGAAATTTTTTGCAGTTGCCCTGATGAGGGAAATACCGCCGATATCAATTTTTTCTATGATTTCTGATTCATTTTCGGTTGTAGCTACAGTTTTTTCAAATGGATAGAGGTCAACAATTACCAGCTCTATCGAGGGTAATTCGTATTTTTCAACATCTCCCGTATCTGAAAGTTGATCACGTTGCCAAAGAATTCCACCAAAAATTTTTGGATGAAGTGTCTTAACCCGGCCGCCCAGAATAGAAGGATACCCGGTTAATGATTCGACTGATGTTGCCTTAATCCCTTTGTCAGACAGGAATTCATAGGTTCCGCCTGTAGAAATAATGGAAATATTATATTTTTCGAGAATATGTGCAACATTTTCAAGCCGATCTTTTGAATAAACTGAAAGCAGTGCTGTTTTGATTTTTATGGGATTGTTCATAAGCTATTCGGGTTGTAACATTTATCAATAAATGGCGTCTAAATCGGAACGATTCCTTAGCCATGCAATGTTACCAAATTAAACGCTATTATCCAACGATATCGGGCTTTTTTGAAGATTAAATATTACCTTTGCGGTTCTTTTTGCAAGGAGGTTTAGTATATTATGATCCTTATTTTACGATTAATCCGTGAAAGTTATCTGTTCGCATTCCAGGAAATTATTGTGAACAAAATCCGAACGATTTTATCTTTACTTGGGATTACTATCGGAATTTTTTGTGTCATTTCAGTCTTTACTATTTTTGATTCCATGGAAAGCTCTATCAGGAAAAGTATAGCTTCGCTTGGAAGCAATGTAGTTTATATTCAAAAGTGGCCCTGGTCGATGGGATCAAATTATCCATGGTGGAAATATTACCAGCGGCCGGAGGCGACACTGGAGGATATGCGGGAACTTGAAAAAAGGAGTAATCTATATGATGCGATGGCTTTCATGTCACAGGTGAACAAGACAATTAAATTCCAGAATAATTATATGGAAAATGTTGGTGTTTTAGGCGTTTCACAGGATTTTGACAAGGTCTGGAAATTTGAACTTTCTAACGGCAGATATTTTTCTCCATCCGAATCTGCAAGCGGTAAAAACATTGCTATTGTTGGGGCTGATATAGCTACGGATCTTTTTCAGGGATTAGATCCGGTTGGTAGAAGAATTAAAGTTTTTGGTAGGAATCTTGAAATAATTGGTGTCATTACAAAAGAAGGAGAGGATTTTTTCGGTAATTCTAACGATAAAATTATTTATGTCCCTATACACTTTTTTAAAAATTTAGTAGATTTAAATGAAGTCGGTACAACGCTTGTCGTTAAGGCGAGGCCACTAATATCAAATGAGGAGCTGAAGGATGAGTTAACCGGAATCATGAGGTCGATAAGAAAATTAAAACCCTCTGCAGAAGACAACTTTTCAATAAATGAAACCGATATTATTTCAAAGGGATTTGATAGTTTATTTGCCGTAATAACTACGGTAGGATGGATAATCGGGTGTTTCTCCCTACTTGTTGGGGGTTTCGGTATTGCTAATATTATGTTTGTGTCTGTAAAGGAACGCACAAGTATCATCGGAATCCAAAAGGCGTTGGGTGCAAAGAACTATTTTATTTTACTCCAGTTCCTTTTTGAAGCTATTTTTCTATCCTTAATCGGGGGAATTTTCGGACTGCTTATTATTTTAGCCCTGACATTGCTCGTATCGGCTACTACATCGTTTCATTTAATCCTTACCCAGGGAAATATTTTGCTTGGCATAGGTGTTTCGGCAATGATTGGGTTGATTTCCGGGATCATACCTGCGTATAAGGCCTCGCGCCTTGATCCGGTTGAGGCAATGAGAACTTCCTTCTGAAGCATCAGTGAATGATTTCCTGGTTCTTAATACGGGATGAAAGGATTTCGATGGCAACTTTATTCATACCGCCTTGTGGAACTATTATATCTGCATATCGTTTTGTTGGTTCAATAAATTGCAGGTGCATCGGTTTAACAAATTTTTCATAATGCCTTAACACTTGTTGAAAAGACCTTCCTCTTTCTTCAATATCCCTCCATATTATTCTCATGAGCCTGTCGTCTCCGTCGGCATCTACAAAAACCTTTATATCAAGCTTGTTTCTAAGACGTGGGTTCGTCAGAATTAAAATTCCTTCAACAATAATAACACGGGAAGGTTTTACATGAATTGTTTCTTTTGACCTTGCACATGTAACATAAGAATACATAGGCATTTCGATTGGGTCCCCCGCCCTTAGATTGTCTAAGTGCCGGATCAACAAATTCCACTCTATGGAAGAGGGGTGATCAAAATTAATTTTAGCCCGTTCTTCGGCAGGTTTATGTCCATTATCCTTATAATAAGCATCCTGCGGTATAACAGTGACCATTTGTTTTTGCATATGTTTTATGATCTGGCTAACCACAGTTGATTTTCCAGAACCGGATCCGCCGGCAATTCCAATGATAAGCATAGTTTTCTCTGATCTTCCGTTTTGTGTGAATAAAAATTACTTAGAATATTAATAAATTATTTGCTGCAAAATTCAACAAGAACCCCGCGTGTTGATTTTGGATGTAAGAATCCGATGTTCATTCCTTCTGCTCCTTTTCGGGCGGTCTTGTCCAGGGAGATCAAACCCCTGGATTCTGCTTCGTGAAGCGCGATATTTGTGTTTTCGACAGCAAACGCGATATGATGAAGACCTTCTCCTTTTTTCTCCAGGTATTTACCGATATGTCCTTCTGGATCTGTGGTTTCAAGTAGTTCAATTTTTGATTCACCAATTAAAAAAAAGGCAGTTATAACACGTTGGTCTTTAACTTCTTCAATAGCATAGCATTTTACTCCAAGTAATTTTTCATACAGTTGGATACTTTCCTTCAGGTTTTTGACGGCAATCCCGATGTGTTCAATATGTGTTGGCCTCATTTTTTTCATCTTAATAAAGCAAATTTACATCGAATTTCTTATTGGTTTCCGGTAATTCAGTAATTTGCAATTCAAACTTTCATTCGAAAATGAAAAATATTGAAACAGAAAGGAAATTCCTGGTTAATCCCAAAGTGTGGAAATCAGTGAAAAAGCCAAAAGGACAAGATTATTTACAAGGATATTTGTGTACTGATTTAAAAAAAACTGTCCGGGTGCGCGTTATCGAAACAAACGGATTTATTACCATTAAAGGTAAATTTTCTGGGTTTTCCCGTTATGAGTTTGAGTATCCAATTCCGGTAGAAGATGCAATGGAAATTCTCCGGCTTTATACGAAAAACCTGATTGAAAAGACACGTTATAAAATTGAATACAAGAGTTCACTCTGGGAAGTAGACGAATTTCATGGGGAAAACACCGGTTTGGTTTGAGCTGAAATTGAACTTCGAGATGAGAATGAATCGTTTGAAATGCCAACCTGGATAACAAAGGAAGTTACTAATGATCCACGGTATTACAATGCTTATTTGTCAAAGCATCCTTATATAACGTGGACTAAAAAAAAACCAAAAAGCCAGTAAGTATCACCCCGAGATTAAAAGGAAAAAACAGTGAGAAGGGGTATACAAAAAGTGGATCAGATAAGATATTTTCTGACTAAAGACAAGAATTGTTCCTTTGAATGAGGCTTTTCAATAAAAGAATTTCTTCAATCCTGAACATATATCTTGCAGAAGTAGCATCGATGAGTATAGAAAGTATCTTTACGGAGTACTTGTTCCCGATCAGTTCAGATTCCCATTGGATAAACTCATCAATCGTGATTTCACCTGAAAAAACCGCGGTTATAATTTTTGTTCCCGGATCAAAAGTTTCAGTAATCATATAGCTGATTTACAAGAGATCAGGTAATTCTAATGCTAATATAACACAAAATTCTAATTTTTGGACCTATAATATGTTAAGAGCTGGAATTCTTTACAGAGTAAGATTCTTCAATACCTTGATATTATTGTATCTATGATGTAATGATTATAGCTGTTGATATGTAAAATTTTTTAATTTTGTGCTAACTGCTGGTGCTGAAAGGGTATTCTCCCCTTTAGTTAAAAGGGAATCCCGTGAAAATCGGGGGCTATTCCCGTAGCTGTAAGTTCAACTGCAGTTTTCGACCTCTCCCTGTCACTGTTCCTTTATATTGGAATGGGAAGACTTCGAAAAACAGAACGAGCCAGAAAACCTGCCAGTAGCCGCAAAAAATGATCTTCGGGATAGAGATCACGAACTTCTGTAGTAATTCAAGCTTTTAAGTATGAAAAAT
>Ga0172370_10000829_pt1 | contig 48247 bp, 31 predicted proteins | sample LakKiv5m_FD_114538 | JGI IMG/M metagenome (GOLD analysis project Ga0172370, IMG submission 114538) | Freshwater microbial communities from Kabuno Bay, South-Kivu, Congo - kab_022012_11.5m | ecosystem: Environmental > Aquatic > Freshwater > Lake | place: Democratic Republic of the Congo...
ATAATATGCTCAGGTAGCTTCAGCCCAAGGCTGATCCGCCTCGGGCGGACAGTTGTAGGTTGTAGTTTAAAAAAGTTTCGTAAAAATTTTTGTATTAGGAAATAATAATATGCTCAGGTAGCTCAGTTGGTTAGAGCATCTGCCTGAAGAGCAGGGGGTCGCCAGTTCGATTCTGGCCCTGAGCACAACAGAAAACATCGGCACAAAGCCGATGTTTTTGTGTGATGGGAACAAACAAATTTATTTGTTTGTGTCCAGAATCGAAGACCGCAGTCATGTTTTGAGCTAAGCGAAAAACAGACGAGGTGGGGCCGCAAACACTTTATATTTTAGAAATTTTATATTTCTAAAATACTTAGTGATTTGTGGCAATATTCTGGCCCTGAGCACAAACAAAAATACTCATTTTCATGAGTATTTTTGTTTTATTAACTCATCAAATTTTATAATTTCGTGTTTTTATATACCGAACTCTTCTAACAATCTGCCTTCATCAAAACCGACAATTATTTCTTCATCTATTAAAATCACGGGTACTCCCATCTGACCTGATTTTTCAATCATTTCTTTCCTTTTCTCAACATCCTTGGAAACATCATAATTTGTATATTCAATTTTGTTTTCATTAAAAAAATTCTTTGCCATTTCACAATATGGACACACCGGGGTTGAATAAATAGAAACTTTTTTGTTCATCTTTATCTGATTTTCCATGTTTAAACGCGAGTTAGAACGCACACAAAACGCAGACTAAAACGCAAGCACAAATTAAATAATAACATTAAAATTGTATCACATAAAAAATTTATTGGGACTTTTAAAATATTATTTTCGTGGTCTATTTAGTAATTTTTAGTTTGTTACATTCGCTCGACCCCCACTCGCGCCTCCGCCCGTGGCGGGCTTCGCGCGGCGCTCGGTTCGATTCTCCAACCCTGCTACAAAAATATAGTTCGTAAACGCTTCGCGTTTACTTTTTTATTTTTGTGCGGGTACGGAGAATCGAACTCCGATCTCAACCTTGGGAAGGTCGTATTCTACCACTAAACTATACCCGCATATTAACTTACATTTTCTAAACCGGCTTTTTATCTAAAAATATCACTTACCCATGCCCAAAATCCTGTTTTTTCATCTAAGTTAAAGTTTTCGTTTTCTTTTTTTTCATCAACAATTACTATAACTTTCTCATTTTCTTTTACAATATTATATTTATTTTTTAATTCTTTTTCTTTACCATTTTCTGTGCCAATTTTATCAATTTGTGTATTTAAAAAAATCTCTCTTTCATTTATATTTTTCAGTTCTTCTTCGGCATTTATCAAATTTTCTTGTGTTATTTTTTCTTTTTTATAAATATTAAATACACCCTTTGCAGAAATTATTATCAAAATAACAAGAAACAAAAGCGTGATTCTAGAGTATAAAATTTTGTAATATCTTTTTTTCTTTATAAAATCCGACATTTTTGATATATTTATTGTATATTTAAAAATTATGTTTGATAAGAAAAACAAAAAAATTATAAACAGATTATGGATTATAATTACCACTTTGGTAATTATAAGTATGATTCTGTTATATGCTCCAATATTTCAAAAATAAATTCTGATTTTTTCTGCATAAAGTAAAAAACCGACTGAAAATTGTCATTAAATAACAATTTTAGTTTATTGCGATTTCATAACATCAAAAAATACTTTTGTCGGAATGTTTACCTTTGCTCTTTCCTGCATTTTTTTCTTTCCTCTTTTTTGTTTTTCTCTTAATTTCATTTTTCTCGTTATATCACCGCCGTATAAATAGCCCGTTACGTCTTTTTTCATCGCGGACATTGTTTTTGAAGAAATTATTCTTCCAAGAGCCGTGGCCTGTATTTTTGTTTTAAACATTTGTCTTGGTAAATGTTTATAAAGTTTTTCAACAATATCTTTCGCTTCTTCCTCTATTCTTTTTATTGAGACAACTTTTGAAAAAGCCGGCGTTAATTCTTCTGCAATTAAAACCTCCAGTTTTGCAACTTCTGCTTTTTTCATTTCTTTTATATCATAAGATAAAGATGCATAACCAGAAGAAACTCTTTTTAGTTCATCAAAGAAATTTCTCATCAGTTCCCTTAATGGCATTTCTATTTTTAATATCGTCCTTCCGTCCGTAAAAGTTTCCGTGTTGATTGTTTTTGCTTCGTGTTCGTGTAGAAGTTGTATAACAAAACTTAAATATTCAGATGGAGCAATTATATCGGCTTCTATCCACGGCTCTCTTACAAAAAATACGTCTCCATAATCCGGAAATAACGATGGTGAATATATTAATTTTTTCTCGCCTTTTTTGTTTTCAACTTCATATGTAATGCTTGGTGTTGTAATAATCAATTTCAAATTAAATTCTCGCTTTAATCTCTCCATTATTATTTCCATATGAAGCATTCCTAAAAAACCGCATCTAAATCCCCTCCCCAACGCGCCAGACGATTCTTCCAAAAAAGATAATGATGAGTCGGATAGATAAAGAAGATTTAACGCTTGTCTCAAAATTGCAAAATCATTTTGACTTTCAGGAAAAACAGAAGCCCAAACAACTGGATTTGGAGTTTGATAACCTTTAAGGGCAGCAGTGGAACTGCCATGCAAAATTATCGTGTCTCCGACAGATGCAATCCCCGGTTCTTTTATGCCGGTAACAATATACCCTATTTCTCCGGAAAAAAGTGAATCTTTTTCTTTCATGCCGGGAGAGAAAAAACCAACTTCTTGAGCATTAAATCTTTTATTTACTGCTTTAAAATTTAAAGTATTATTTTTGCTTATTTTCCCGCCAAAAATTCTTACATAAACAATAACCCCCCTGTGATTTGAATATTGAAAATCAAAAACTAATGCCCGTGTATCATTTTTAAATTCTGAATTCTCTTTTGGATTAGGTATTTTGTTAATTATTGTTTCTAATAAATTCTTTACACCCTCGCCCGTTTTACCAGAAACTTGCAGTATTTCCTCTTCTTTACACTTTAAAATCTCTATAATCTCACCTTTTGCGTCCTCAATCCTAGCGTATGGCGAGTCAATTTTACTTAAAACGGGTATTATGGTAAGTCCTTGATTCTGGGCCATTCTGAGCGTTGTAAGGGTTTGCGCCTGGACCCCTTGTGTTGAATCAACGAGTAATATTGTTCCATCTACGGCCTTCAATGCACGCGAAACTTCGTATGAAAAATCTATGTGACCGGGAGTATCAATCAGATTTAGTTCATATTCATCATTATTATCTCTTTTATAAATCATTCTCACCGGTTGCATTTTAATCGTAATGCCCTTCTCTCTTTCAAGTTCCATCGTGTCCAGCACTTGTTCTTTCATTTTTCTTTTTTCAATCGTATTTGTTATTTCAAGCATTCTATCGGCAAGTGTACTTTTGCCATGATCTATGTGCGCTATTATTGAAAAATTTCGTATATTTTTCATCTTGAAATTTGTATTTTATATTTATTATAGTTCTTCTTTTTCTATCCCAACAATGTCTACTTTCCATATTTTATCTTTTATTGAGTACCACACTTCACTTAATTCAACATTTTTTAGAAGTTTCAGAATAATAACATAAAAAATTATTCCTATTAACCCGGAAAAAAATCCCTGCATAAATATACCGGGAAGAGTGTTTATGTTAAATAAGTTATCAAACACATCCAAAAACTTATATGATACAAACCCCAGTATGATGGATGCAGAAAAAATATGAAATATTACCTTTTTTATGTCACCACAAAATTTACCGAAATCTTTTTGAAACATAAACCAAAAAATTATAACATTCATAATTGTTCCAATTGTATATGCCAGGGGCAACATTAAAATTTCACTTCCATTTAACCACTCGACCTTAAACAGAGATTCAATAAAATATTTAAAAAATATATTGGATGTAAATAGGTTTGTGAGTAAAAAAGAAAATAAAATAATTAAGCTGGCTGATATTGTATTGACCAAAAGGGGTTTTTTTGTATTTCCGGAGGCATAATATCCTCTTATAAAAAGAAGTACCAACCCTTGCGCAACGGCCGAAACGACAAAAATTGCCAAAGAAGCGGCCGTGAGTTTGGTGTCAGACCAGTTAAAAGAACCGCTTCCCAAAATTGTTCTGACTATCTGTGCCCGCAAAACAATAAACATTATTGTTAAAGGCAAAGACCAAAATATTATATGTCTAACTGCTGTTGTAGTATGTTCTAAAAACCTTTTTTTATCTCCATCAGAAAAAAATTTTGAAAGCATGGGAAAAACTGCCAAGGAATAACTGGCCCCTATGAGAGCAAGTGGAACTGATTGCAGATTGTTTGAAAAATTAAATATGGAAATTGAACCTTCCTGCATAACAGATGCGAGTCCCAAAAGAACAAGCACAGATAACTGATTTGTGGAAAGAGTGAATGTTCTTGGCAATGAATTCAAAATAACTTTTTTAACATACACAAAATTAATTGGAAATATAAAAGACGGTAAAAATTTTCTTTTTACGACAATAGGAATCTGTATTGAGAGATGCATTAATGCGCCAAGAACTGCTCCATAAGCAAGACCTTTGATTCCAAAAATTGGATAAAGAAAAACTATCCCTATTATTATTCCAATATTATATAAAATCGGAGCAATCGCATAAGCAAAAAATTTTTTAAATACTTGCAAAATACTTGAAAACAAATTTGATAGGCCGAGAATAATCGGGGATAAAAGTAAAATTCTTGTTAACATTATCAGCTCTTTGATAGATTCGGGACTGTCTATCCCGGGGAAAACAAGATTTGTAATATAAGGTATCGCAAAAAAAATTATTATACTGACAAAAATTATAAAAATAAAAAATGAAGTAAAAATATGTTTTATAAAATTATGACCGGATTCTTCACCTTCGTTCATTTTTTCAATCAGAAAAGGAACAAGAATAGAAATTGAGACAACAGACGCGGCAAAAACCAATATTATGTCTGGAATTCTGAATGCGGCATAATAAATATCAAGAGTGTTACTTGCTCCAAAATTATGCGCAAGAAGACGGTCTCTTACCAACGCAAGAATTTGAGAAATCAAAGTAAAAAACGCCAAAAGATAAGCGGCCTGATGAAGACCGCTTATTTCTTTAGAGAACAAAAATAAAATCTTTTTAATCATATTTTCTCAAATAATCAAAGTGGTTTTTGGTTTTTTTTAATTGCTTTTTTTAATAGGTAATTCTTTCTTATCGGTAGTAATATTTTTTTCTGTCTCAATTCCAAACAGAGCGTTCTTCCCATTTTTCAAGTTGGTTAATATTTGTTCTATTTCTTTATTGCCTGGATTGAGTGTTTTTATATCTTCAAATTGCGCTTTAGCATCATTTATTCTGTTTATTTTTTCATAGCTTAATCCCAAAAAATATTTGGCATTGGAATATGAAGGACTCAAAGCAACAGCCCTTTCCAAATTAGTTATAGCATCGCTGTAATTTTTATTATTATATTTTAATAATCCCAAATAAAAGAAGATTGTTGGGTCGTTTGGAGATAAATTAGCTACTGATTCCATCGACGATATTGCCGCGTCTATGTTCCCCTCATCCGTCTCCAGTTGAGAGAGCAGAAAGAAAGCCTCCGTGTAATTATTTTTTTTATTCAGAGCTTCTTTTATGTAGTCCCTGGCTTTTTTTGTATTTTTGTTGACTATTTCTAGTCTTGCCAATGCAAGATATATAGCAGGGTTTTCTGGGTTATATTTCAATGACTCCTGATAAGCGCCTGATGCACTTTCATATGAACCTTCCACTTTTAACGGGACTATAGCTTCATAGATACTGCCAAGAGAAAGCCAGTTTTGATAATTTGTCCCATCTATATTGATTGCTTTTTTGGCATTATTTATCGCTTCTCCTAATGTATTCCTAAATTGTTCTTGCAGAATTTCCTGTTTTACATCCGTTTGCAAAGATATTTTATTTAATTTAATCATATCTATTTGCGCAAGTGTTCTGTAATACAAATCATTTCCATCAAAGTTTGTAGCCATTTTTATATATTTTTCAGATATCTCTATGTTACCATCAACATTAGCGGCTGTTACGCCTTTTTGAAAATATATATTTGATATAAATTTCTTCGTACTAAAAATTCCAAACAAAAGAGTGAGAACAAGAAAAACAACTGCTGATGAAATTACAACTGTTCCTATTTTAGAATCTTTAGAAAAAGATATGTTTACTTTTTTAATATCCTCGTCATTATAAAGAGACGCCATTAGTACACCGCTAAAAACAAAAGAGAGAGACAACAAAACTATATCAGGAACATATAAGACATTAAATATCCAAAGATAAACTGAGGCAAGGAATGAAGATATCACTATTGATTTTTTAAGAAAATCTTCTTTCAAGTTAAATACTCCTTTTACTGACACGAACAAAAATGCAGCCATAAACAAAATCCATGACAAAAATCCAAGTACCCCAACAGTCGCCAACGAAGAAAATACAAAGCTTATTCCTGAATTAAAATCTGTATTCCAAAAAATAGTACTATTTATTCCATCTGGTTTATGTAATAACCATTCTGTGTAAAATCTATTCGGACCAATTCCCAAAATAGGATTTACTTTAAGTGATTCTCCGGCTATTTCAAATGTAGATTGCCAAGACGGTCTTGCGTCTATTTGTGATGTGCCAAACGTACTAGATATTGTTTCGGTAAATAATCCTCCTGTCACAACAAAAACAACCGATAAAACAAAAATTAAGAGTGGGAGAAGTGGAAATTTTTTCTTTGTTGCAATGTTTTTCGTTGGAGAGATATTATCTACTTGTCTTTTAAATTTAAACATTAATGAATAGACAAATAAGACAAGGGAAAATACCCCAACTACAAACCATGCTGTTGTGAAATTTATAATTACCAGGAAAAAAATGGAGAATAACAAAATTATATAAGAAACGACTTTCATTAATTTTGTTATATTCAGAAATTCCAACATTGACAATAACAAGACGATTGCCAAACCAGAAAAGATTGCCATGTCGTTCCATTTGCCTATTAAATTTGATATCGGATTAAAAAATACACCTAGGGACAAAAATTCGGGACCAAAAACGAGTCTCAGTGTTTGAAACAACATGACTACAACAACAGAAACAAAAAACCACGCGTATAATTTAAAAAGTCTCTGCTTTGATTTAAATAATAATGTTATCAAGACAAACATTAAGAATAATACTGAGACAGTTCCGAATGTGTCTATTTCAAATCCGTTTCCAAGAAAAGATGCTCTTACTGAACCAGAAAAGATGGATGAAGCAAGATAAGATAGGGGCACCAAAAGAGCAAAAAGAAGAACCACGCTCTTTGGAAATTTAAGATTCCTTTCTTTTAATTTCGCAATCAACCAAAACAAAAATGAGAGCAGTATCCCAAAAACCAATAAAAATGTTTTACTAAAATTAAAACTTACAGAACCAAACGGCACAAAGAAAAAAGGCAGAAAGAATATCGTCAAAAACAAAATAACATACGAAATACTTTCAAAATTAAATGTTATTTTTGCTTTATTTTCTCCTGTGTTAAATATTTTTTCCATAATAAATATAATAAAAACTTTTTAAATAAACTTCTAATGCAGACCACCAATTATTTATAATTGTGTGTTGAATATTGTATCAGATCCAAGAAATTTTTGTTAAAAAATATGTAGATAAATTGCCTATTTACTGAAAAATATTATTGTTGTATAATCATTGTGTTTTATGTTGGGTAGTCACCGAGCTTTTTTGAAAAGCGTTCGGAGGAAAGTCCGAACACATGCTTATTCATTTTTGAATATGCAGGATGGTAGCGGGTAATACCCGTCCGTCGCAAGATGAGAGGTGCGAACAGTGATGTACAAAAATGAAAATTTTTGTAACCCATCATTATGTGATGGGATATGCTCGTAGTAATACGAGAGTGAAACAGCTAAATCCTTACCTATGTGCAAGATCGTGTCCAGCCCCACTTTTACGGAACAATTCCTTGCTTAACGAGTTTATATTGTTTTGTAAGTATTGAAAATAATTTCTAGTCTTTCAGACTAGAAATTGAGAAGACTGCTTTGTAAAAGTGGGGCTGGAAGTATCGCTAGAGGTTGTCAGTAATGACAATCCCAGATAGATGACTACACATTCAACACCTATTTTAATTTTGGAAATTTCCAAAATTAAAATAGGTGTTGAAAGACAGAATTCGGCTTATAGACATAAAACAACAAATCAAAAAACTTCGTCTAAAGCGAAGTTTTTTGATTTGTTATTAAATTAACCACAAGTTAAACAAACACCAGGTGGTAAGTCTTCGGAGTGAGGATTTTTTACATCAATCTTACTCCTGATATTTGTGTCTTTCTTAACTTCGCCGTTCTTCAATTCATAAGAAACATCTGAAATAATTTCAGTATTCATTTCTTCACCACTTTCATCTTTTTTCTCTTTACCAACATTTAAAACTTGGACTGATTTTGAACCGTCTCTATAAACAGTAATGCCTTTGCATCCTGTATCCCAAGCAAGCAAGTAAGATTTTTTTACATCTTCAAACGTTGAATCGTGAGGAAGATTTATTGTTTTTGAAACTGCATTATCAACATGTTTTTGAAAAGCTGCTTGCATTTTTACATGGTCAGAAAAATTTAAATCGTGTGCGGTCACAAAAACTTTTTGCCATTTTAGCGGAACTTCTTTTATTCCCGCGAGTGTTCCGTGTTTCGCAACTTTTTTCATCAACTCTTCTGAAAAAAATCCCTCTCTGCGCGCAACTTCTTCAAATTGTTTATCAATCTCAACTAATTCTACCCAATCATTTTCATTTTTTGCAATTCTTGATTTTCTAATATAAGCCAAAGCAAATTTTGGTTCAATTCCCTGGGAACAGCTTGCAATAACACCTATCGTGCCTGTTGGAGCAATTGTTGTTACGGCACAATTTCGCAGTCTTTCTCCTCCACGAGTGTTATAAAGAGAATCTTTAAAATTAGGAAATGTTCCGCGTTTTTTTGCTATCAATACCGAAGCCAAGTGTGATTCCGTTTCTATAAAATTCATAAGTTTGTCAGCTAACAAAAATGCCTTCTTGGAATTATACGGAATTTCAAGACTGACCAAAGCATCGGCCCAACCCATCAGTCCGAGACCAATTCTGCGATTTCCGTGAGCCATTTCGTCTATTTCAGGCAGAGGATATTTATTCATATCAATCACATTGTCTAAAAAATGAACTGCCTCGTGTATTGTTTCTCTTAAATTGTTCCAGTCAATATCGGTTTTCCTTTTTTCTTTTTTTACAAATTTATTTATATCAATACTTCCTAAATTACATGGTTCATTCGGGAGAAGAGGTTGTTCCCCGCACGGATTTGTTGATTCAATTCTCCCAAATTTTGGAGTTGGATTTCCACGAACGTTATTCATACGGTCTATAAAGATAACCCCGGGATCTCCCGTTTCCCACGCAAGTTTTGCTATTTTATCAAACACCTCGGTTGCATCTAACTCTCCAACTGGCTGATTTGTTTTCGGATTTATAAGATTGTACATCTTCCTGTTCTTTACGGCGTCCATAAAATCATCAGTTATAGCCACAGAAATGTTAAAGTTTTGAAGTATTCCCTCTTTTGTTTTCGCACTAATAAATTCAAGTATGTCCGGATGGTCTATATTTAAAATACCCATCATCGCTCCACGTCGTTTTCCTCCCTGTTTAACAACCTCGGTAACCGTATCAAAAACTTTCATAAATGTGATGGGTCCGGAAGAAACTCCGCCGGTAAGTTTAACAAAATCGCCCCTCGGTCTAAGTCGTCCAAAATTATAACCGGTTCCTCCTCCTGACTTGTGTATAATTGCTGTTGACTTCACGGCGTCAAAAATACTTTCCATTGAATCCTCAACCGGCAAAACAAAACATGCGGAAAGTTGTTGCATTGGTGTGCCTGCATTCATCAGTGTCGGTGAGTTAGGAATAAATTTTAACGAGGCAATTAATCTGTAGAAACGCTCTTCAGCCTTCATGAGGTCTTCGTCAATTATACTTGGTTCATAAATTTTTTCTGCAGCCGCTATGTTTGAAGCAATCCTTCTGAATAGCTGCTGTGGCGTTTCAATTATTTTTCCATTTCCATCTTTTTTTAAATATCTGGATTCAAGAACTTTCATTGCATTTTCCGTAATAACAGTTTTAACGTCGTGATACAAAAGAAAATATTTTGCTTCGCGAATCTCTTGTCGTTTTTTTCTATACTCATCATAAGCATCTGCCACGTCATTAAAATTATTATTCTTCAGAGTATTTATTATTACGTCTTGAACTTCTTCAACGTTTGGAATTTTACCTGCAAAAAAACTATTCAAATTAGAAACGACCTCTTGCGAAAGTTTTTTGACAATTGGTCCGTCTTTCTCTCTTGTTGCCAAAAATGCTTTAAAAATCGCAGTGTAAACTTTATTTGAGTCAAACAACACAACACGCCCATCTCTTTTTTGAATATGAGAAACTTTTTTTAGCGTTTTGGAAATTTTTACAGTATTTTTTTTGAGAAGTTTTGTTTTTTTCATAATTACTACAAATTTACTTTAATATTTTTATATTTAACAAAATAAAAAATAAATTTTTTCACAAAAAAAATCAAAAATTTTTATATTTTTGATTATTTTTTCTGTTTTTTCTTTATTTTTTAGCATGTTTTCGTAAAATTTTATATATTCAGATATCTCTAAGTTGGATTTAAATTTTACAACAAAAATTTTCTTAAAGCTCTGTGGATAACACAAAAAATTAGCACAATGAAATGAATTTCAAGGTTTGTAAAATAAAAAATAAAAATTTTCTATAAAACAAAGTCACAGAGAGGTTTTAAAGGGTTCAAAAAATGATTTTTATTTTCTACCAAACAATATTTATCCTTAATTATATAAAATGTTAAAATTTTCAACGCAATTTATGGAAAAAATTTATCATTTACACAAACCACCCACTTTTAAAAAAATAAACCAAAAAAACTGACGACGAATCTGTTTTAGAATACGAGAAAGTAAAAAAGATTTTGAATGAAGAAAAAATATCAATGAAAATACTTTGAGAAAAATATTAAGAAGCCACAAAATGTGAATGTGCAATCATTATGATAAAAAACATTCTAATTTTGTAGTAACAATTGCTTCTATGATAATGAACACAAAAAAAATGGATGGACGTGGCTTGAACAAACCTATGCAAGTATGAATATAAAAGGTATTTTTAAAACAAAATCTACGCTATAGCGTAGATTTTGTTTTATAAATTGGCGGAGGGTATGGGATTTGAACCCATGATACCTTTCGGCATACTCGCTCTCCAAGCGAGCGCACTAGACCACTATGCGAACCCTCCTTTTCTGGTTTTTATTTTTATTGGGTACAAAAAATCTTTTCTTTCTGTTTTGATTTTTTTAATGAACGGAATTCCTATTCTTGTATTTTTTTCTATTACATACTGCCAAGATTTTTTTGGTTCATTTTTCGTTTTTATTGATGAAGATATAACATATATATAACCTTTTTTTGCTATCGTTTTTTTCTTTAAATAACCTTTTCTTTTTTCTATAACTAATTCTAATGGATGTTTCTTGTTAATAAAATAAGGATAACATAGAATAGCATTTCTATTTGAAAATAATGCTTTTAAAATAGCAATGGAACTTTCATTTGTTAAAAAAATTTTCTCGTCCCCTTTTATATTTTCACCAACTCTTATAAAAGTTGTGGACCCGTGGAAAAAATAATTATATTTTTTATTTAAAAAATTTAGAAAACATTCTGTTGAAATATCATTATCCTTCAATCTTTTCAAACTTTTGAGAGTTATTGTGTTTTTTGAAAAATTTTTTTTAACAAAATCAAACAATATGTTTTCTTTGTTTTTCATTTTTTGTTTTCTTGTTTTTACAGATTTTAGATATTAAATTTAAGATTTGAGATTAAAATCTACCATCTTCCGCTTGAACCACCGCCGCCTGACATACCACCGCCGAATCCGCCAAATCCACCTCCACTGTTGTTACCTCCTCCAAATCCACCTCCACCTAAAAACCACGGGAGACCGCCACCATTGATTTTGTTTTTTTGATATGCTCGTGATGCAACGAAATCTAAAAGTGCACCAAAGCCGGTCAATATAATTATCAAGGGTATCGCAAAAATAATTGAACCAACAAAAAAAATAGAAATCAATATTCCAACAATTCCTCCAAACACCCCTCCTGCCCACCAAGATTTTGATCTAGCAAGAATTGCAATAACCCATTGAAAAATAAAAATCAAAAAAATTAAAGCATTAATACCAAATCCAGATTTTTTAGGACCTCCAGAATATCCATCTGGAATTATTTGTGTACCGTTTAATGATTCAATCATTTTATCAACAGTCCCGTTGATCCCAACAAAATAATTCTCCTGTTTAAACGCGGGAGTAATTATTTCACTTTGAATATATGAGGTACCCAAATCTGTTAGATAGGGTTCAACACCATAACCTGTTTGTATTCTCGTTTGTCTGTCCTCAAGAGAAATCAGAAGGAGTACTCCATTGTTTTTGTCTTTCTTTCCTATTCCCCATTTTGTAAAAATATCTTGTGCAACGTTTTCTATTGTATTTCCATCCAAAGATTTTATAGTCACAATTGCAATTTCATTTGTAGTTTGTTTTTCAAATTCTGAAAGTTTATTTTCCAATAAAACTTTTTCTTCCGACTTTAACATCCCGGCATAATCAGAAACAAAGCCGGTTGGTTTTTCAGGAACAACAAAGGCCATTGTTGTAAACGGTAATAAAAAAAAGAAAGTCGTTATGAATAAAGTATTTATCTTCATTTATTGATTTGAAAAATCAACTTTTGGAGCAACCTGATTTTCTTTTGGAACTTCAAAGTAAGCCCTTTCTGCTACACCAAAAATACCCGCAATAACTGAAGAAGGAAATACTTTCACGCCTGCGTTTAGAAGTTTAACCATCTCGTTATATTTCATTCTTTCTACTGAAATTCTATTTTCGGTTCCTTCCAAAGAAACAATTAAATCTCTGTATGCTTGTGACGATTGTAAAACAGGATAATTTTCTGCTATTACAAGCAATCTGCCGAGAGCGCCTTCAACTTCACTGGCGGCTTTTGCTTTTTCATCTGTTGAAACAGCTCCACTATATCTTGTACGAGCTTCCGCTATTTCTCCAAAAACTTTTTGTTCCTGTCCTGCAACTCCTTTTACTGTGTTCACAATATTCGGGATCAAATCAAATCTTCTCTGATATTGATTTTCTACCTGAGACCATTGGGAAGTTATTTCCTCATTCATAACAACAAATGAGTTGTATCTTGATATGCCCCACAAAACTATTAAAACCAAAACGACTATAATCACAACCCATTTTAGATTTCTTTTAAAAAATGATTTTTGTTCTTCCATAACAAAACGCATATTAGAATGCAAATTATATGCAGACTAAACGCAGATAAATTAATTTATAACCACTTAATTATACAAAGATGACCTGCAAAGTAAAACTTTGCAGGTCAAGAGAAAAAGGAAAAAGGATAAAGGGAAAAAATTAAAGAAACAGCTGACGAGGACCAGAACCCGGATTCGTGTGCTCAACATCACTGTTGAACGCATACAACCCCGCAAAGTCATCATTCCAGAAGCCGAACACAAGACAACCGTAGAGCCATAAAGAACTTGTTCGTGTCCATCCTTTACGGTCCATGAAGTATCCTTTTGTGTATTTATGAAAACCTGTCGCACGAAGATATTCACGATATTTCATAAATAAGATCTTTCTCTCAACTGCCGTATTATACGACATGTTGAGTAGGTCGGGTTCATCTCCACCTTTGTGGGCAAAGACAACCAGTCCTGATTGGAGTGTGCGAATTTGTGATTTTTCAGACTCTCGGTCGATGTTTGTTGCTACTGGATTTCTGTATTTATACAGATTAACCGGAAAACTCGGTTTGTTGAAGAATTTCTGTATGCAATCCATTATTTCGTCCTCGTCTTGCGACAGGTCGTCAACCATAATTGCTGGAAAGTTTGGATTTTCTGGAAATTGTATTTCCGATAAGTCCAATGTTATTCCATATACTTCTTGATAGTATTTTTCAAGAAGTGGGATTTGAAAAAGAATATCTTCCGACTGAAAAGGAATTGATAAATCTTTGCAAATTTTTTGGATAAAGTTTTTTGTTTGTTTTTTATCCTTCAAAATTTTTTGTGCAGTGTTAAACGGCAAATTACGAATTGCTTTTGCAAATTCATATTGAATTTCAATTTTCTGTTCGTCTGTTGCAATTTTTACGGTTTTTGTTCCATGTTCTTGTTCTTTCATGGTTCATTCTCCTTTTTCGTTATTAAATTATTTAAAAGAGCTGAATTTGAAAATACGTATATTCAAACCCTCTGTTGTACATGATATCACGTGTTGTTAGAAAAGTCAAGGTTTTTTGAATATATGACTATAAATAAGATTTTTGGTTGTTAACAAAATAAGCCCAATTTTGTAAACGAAATTGAGCTTATTTTTATATTTATATGATTTCTATTAACACAAATATATTATAGTTTTGTTATTTAGTAGATTTAATATTCACCACCCATATCACTATGGCTATGTTCGTGTTTGTCTTCTTTTGGTTCGTCCGCAATTGCAACTTCTGTTGTTAACAAAATAGCAGATGCGGAAGCCGCGTTTTGAATTCCTGTTCTTGTTACTTTTACCGGGTCAATTATTCCAGCCAAAATCATATCTGGAACAATTTCATTTTTGAAAGCATCATAACCTTTTCCTTTTCTAACTTCTTGCAAAACAGCAGAACCATCTTCATTGCCGGAATTAAATACAATTTGTTTCAACGGAGATTCAAGCGCTTTCAATAAAATTTCATAGCCGGATAAATACGCATCACTAACTTCTTTTATTGTTGAAACTTTTTTTCTAAGTTTGTCGGCAACTTTTACTAAAGCAACTCCTCCGCCGGCAATCACTCCTTCTTCAATTGCCGCTTTCGTTGCGTTCACAGCGTCTTCTATTTTCAATTTTAAATATTTCATTTCTGTCTCTGTCGCTGCTCCAACATGTATTACGGCAACTCCTCCGGAAAGTTTCGCTATTCTTTCCTCTAATTTTTCTTTATCAAATTTTGAATCGGAATTTTGAATTTGTTTTTTCAGTTGTTGAATTCTTTTTTCCACATCCGCTTTCTTCCCCGCTCCACGAACAATTATCGTCTTATCTTTTGTTGAAATAATTTTATTTATTTTGCCGAGTATGGTTGTTTCAATATTTTCCAATTTGACTCCGGTGTCTTCAGAAATTACCTGCGCTCCAACAACAATTGAGATGTCTTCAAGAATCGCTTTCTTTTTATCTCCATATCCAGGAGCTTTTATCGCAAGAATATTAAAGTTTCCTCTCAATTTATTTACAACAAATGTCGCTAGAGCCTCTCCATCAACATCATCCGCAATTATTACAAGTTCTTTTTCTCCAGACGCGGATAATTTTTCTAATATTGGCAAAATGTCTTTTATCGCGGATATTTTTTTATCGGTTATAAGAACGGAAACATCTTTATACTCAGCCTCCATTCTTTCGGCGTTCGTTATCATATACGGAGAAATATATCCCTTATCAAATTCCAATCCATCAACTACATCGTATGACATTCCAACAGATTGTGATTCTTCAACTGTAACAACCCCATCTTTTCCGACTTTTTTTATCGTATTAGCAATAATTTGTCCCAATTCTTCCGACTCCGCGGCTATTGTGGCAACCTGTTTTATTTCACTGTCATTTTTTATTTCTTTCGCCATTGCCTTTAATTCCTTTACTGAGTCAGTCGTTGCCATTTCTATTCCTCTCCTTATTTCCATTGCATTTGAACCCATAGATGTTCTTTTCATTCCTTCCTCAACAATTGATTGCATTAAAATAACCGAGGTAGTTGTTCCGTCTCCCGCAACGTTATTTGTTTTTTCAGCAACTTCTTTGGCAATTTCAGCGCCCATATTTTCAAACTTATCAGATAGCGTAATTTCTTTTGCAATTGAAACACCGTCGTTTGTTATTGTCGGTCCTCCATAACTCTTGTCCAAAACAACATTTCTTCCACGAGGCCCGAGTGTAACCTTCACGGCTTCGGCAACTTTATCAACTCCATTTTTTAGAGATTTTCTTGCTACTTCATTGAAAATAATTTTTTTTGACATAGTGATTTGTTGTTAAATTAGATTAATAATTTCTTGCATTATGATTATCTGATTTTATGATTTTATGATTTTATTTTTTTACTTGTCCAGTCAGATTTTAATTAGATTAAAATTCGGTGAAATACTTTTTTAATTTTAAATTTTCAAGATGGCCAAAATATTTGATTCATTAACAATTTGATATTCTTCTCCATCTACCCTGATTTCGTCTCCCCAGCTGAATAAAACAATATCTCCGGCTTTAACTTTCGTGGAAATTAATTTTCCGTCTTCATATTTTCCTTCTCCAACAGCGACAACCCTGCCCTTTTTTGCTCCGTGCTCTTGGTGAACAGAATCTGGAATTATTATTCCGGTTTCGGTTTTCCTGTTCATTTCATTTTCATCCAAAAGTTTAATTAAAACCCTGTCAGATAATGGCAATATCTTTGATTTTTGCATAATTGCCTGTTTGCTTGCTGACGTAGTAGATAAGGCGATTTTTTTAATAGCTTTTCTATTATTTGCAATTTTTTTCTTAGACATATATTTTGAAAAATAATATCCAATAATTAATTATTTTGAGACCTTTTTTGTTATTGATGTTGTATTGTAGTTGCGTTTTTAGTCTTTGTCAATTTTTGCTTTTATTTATAAATGTGATAGTATATAAACAAATGGAATCTTTAGTAAATATGTTGCCATATGCACAGATAGTTTTTTCTGTTTTTCTGATTATAGGAATATTAATGCAACAATCAGACGCCAGTTTGGGCGCTGTTTTTGGTGGCGGTAATGATGCCGGTGGAATTCAACATACAAGAAGAGGTTTTGAAAAAATACTTTTCAACGGAACTATTGTAATAGCAACCCTGTTTATAATAACGGCTTTTCTTTCATTAATACTCTAAAATTTTTTAATCTTAAAAGTGTTGGTTATATTAAATCTCCATTTATTAAATTTGTATGTCTAAAATAGACCTTAAAAAAAGATTTGATATTCGGTTTATTAAAAAACTGGAAGAAGTTTTTATTTCTTTTTCTTTTCTTGAAAGAATTTTATTTTTGATTTTTTCTTTTTTTCTTGTATTTAGTTCGCTTCTTATATTGTGGAAAATAAATGATTATATTTCTACGGAGGTTCCGGTAAGTGGCGGAAAAATAACAGAGGGTGTAATAGGTTTCCCGCGCTTCATAAATCCGATTCTTGCAATATCAGATGCAGATAGAGATTTATCTATTCTTATATATTCCGGACTTATGAAAGCAACGCCAGACGGAAGAATAATCAATGATCTTGCAGAAAATTACAATATTTCAGAAGATGGTCTTGTTTATACGTTTAAAATAAGAGACGACGCAGTGTTTCAAGATAGGACACCGATTACTGCCGATGATGTGATTTTCACAATTCAAAAAAGTCAGGACAGCATAATAAAAAGTCCAAAAAAGGCGTCTTGGGATGGAGTACAAGTTGAAAAAATTGGAGAAAAAGAGATACGTTTTATATTAAAACAACCATATTCTCCTTTTTTAGAGAATACAACAATCGGAATATTACCAAAACATATGTGGGGCGAGATTGACCCGGAACAATTCATTTTCAGCAAATTTAATATTGAACCGATCGGTTCCGGACCTTATAAAATAAAAAGTATAAGCAAAAATTCGTCCGGAATATCAGAATATTATGTATTGGAACCATTTGAAAAATACTCTCTTGGAAAACCATTTATTTCTGAAATAGAAATAAGATTTTACTCAAATGAAGAAAACTTGAATAAGGCGTATGAAAAAAAATATATTGATTCAATAAATACCATATCTTCTGTAAGGGCTGAAGAATTAAAAAAAGACGGGAAAAGAGTTGAAACATATCCCCTTCCAAGAGTTTTCGGAATATTTTTAAACCAAAATCAAGCTCCGATATTTACAAACAAAGAAGTTAGACAGGCCTTGGAAATGGCAACGGATAAAGAGTTCATAGTAAAGGAGGTATTAAATGACTATGGAGAAAAAGCTGACACGCCGATTCCTCCCGGTTCAATAAAAACAAAAAAGGACGACCTGACAAAAAATGATAAGTTTGCAATAAATTCAACAGACAAAACAAAAATGGCCATTGATATTTTAGAAAAAAATGGATGGAAATTGAACGAAGAAAAAAATATAAGAGTCAAGAAGGTTGGTAAAAAAATTGAGAGTTTAGAATTTAACATAGCGACATCAAATATTCCGGAACTAAAAACCACCGCACAAATCATACAAAAAATGTGGACTAATATAGGAGTAAAAGTTAATTTACAATTTTTTGAGACAAGCAATTTAAATCAAGACATTATAAGACCGAGAAAGTATGACGCTCTTTTGTTCGGGGAAATAATAGGAAGAGATATGGATTTGTTTGCGTTTTGGCATTCTTCTCAAAGAAACGATCCGGGTTTAAATATAGCTTCTTACACAAATATAAAAATAGACAAAATACTTGAGAGTATAAGAAAAACTTCGGACGAAAAAGAAAAATATGAAAAATATTTGGAATTTTTAAAAGAAATTAAAAGCGATATCCCTGCCGTATTTCTTTATTCCCCGGATTTTATATACACGGTACCGAAAGAATTAAAAGGGTTTCAGTTGGGAATCGTTACAACGCCGGCTGAAAGATTTTTAGATGTGCATAATTGGTATATAAATACACAAAAAATTTGGAATATATTTGTAAAATAAATTTTACACTCCTTTTTATAAGTTAAAAATTAATAAAAAAATAAAATCCTGTCTGCAAAAGACGGACAAAAAAATATGAACGAAGAAAAAAAACGAGAAACATCCGTCCACACAAAAAATAAAAAAAATGACGGCGCAAGAAGAAGAAATAAATATATTTTTCACCAGCAACGCGGGTCAAATCAATTAAATCAACAACACAGACAACATCAACAGTATGAGAGAAGATCTGCCGTTATTCAAAAACATAAAACAGAAAGAAATATTTATTTGCCTGATGTTAAAAAAGACATTGATAATGAAATAAATGCATTTACCCCTAAATATTTAAAAATGCATTCAAAACGTAACGAAAGCAAAAAAATCAATATCCCAGAAAAAATAGAAAACGCAAATGATTTTGATACTGATTTTCATGAATTTGATTTTGAAGAAAGAAAAAACAAAAAAGATTCAAAAAATACCGGTAGCAAAAAACAAGAAAGTGACAGAGTGCCGGAACTGAAAGATGAAAACATAAGAATTATTCCTCTCGGTGGAGTAGAAGAAATCGGTAGAAATATGTACGTAGTTGAGTACAAAAATGACATCGTAATCTTAGATGCCGGATTTCAGTTTAATAATAACGACACAACCCCCGGAATAGATTATATAATTCCAAATATAAGTTATTTGGAGAAAAGAAAACACAAAATACGCGGACTTATAATTACTCACGGACACTTGGACCATATTGGCGCAATTCCCTACATAATGTCCAAAATAGGAAATCCCACAATATATTCAAGACTTTTAACTACCTTAATGATAAAAAAGAGACAATCTGAATTTCCGGACGAGAAAGAATTGAATATAAAAATAATTGAAGATGAAGAAGTTATTAAAATGGGAGATTTAAAAGTTAGATTTTTCTCAGTTACACATACAGTTCCGGATTCTGTCGGAGTAATAATTGAAACTCCGCACGGTATTATTGTCAATCCTGGTGATTTTAAACTTGACCACATTAACGAAAAACCAACGGAAGAGGAGGAAGAAAGATATAAATTTTTTGAAAAAGAAAAAGTACTTTTTGCAATGATTGAATCAACAAACATTGAAAATCCGGGATTTTCAACGCCGGAAAAAATTGTTCATCAAGATTTGGAAAAAATAATAAAAGCAGTAAACGGACGACTTATAATTGGAATGTTTTCTTCTCATATAGAAAGAATGGCAAAAGTTATAGAAGTTGCAGAAAAGTACGGAAAAAAAATTATTATTGAGGGAAGAAGTATGAAAGATAATATCTCAATAGTAAAAGAGGCGGGATTATTAAAGGTGAACAAAGAAACAATAATCACGCTGGAAGAAGCAAACAAGATTCCGGAAAATAAAACCGTTGTATTGGCAACTGGCGCGCAAGGAGATGAATTCGCGGCCCTTATGAGAATGTCCACCGGCGAACATAAATTAAAATTAAATAAAAACGATACGGTTGTTTTGTCTTCTTCAATAGTTCCCGGAAATGAAATCGCGGTTCAAAAATTAAAAGATAATTTGGCCAGACATAGAGTAAAAATAATGCATTATAGAACCTCTGATTTATTTGTTCATTCAACAGGTCATGGAAACTATGGAGAAATTGAATGGCTTCACAAAAAATTAAAACCAAAATTTTTTATGCCCATTCATGGAACACATTATATGCTCCGCCTGCACGCGGGTCTCGCTGAATCTCTCGGAATGAAGGAGGACCAAATAGTTGTGCCGGATAATGGGACTATTATTGAGATAAGAGAAGGCGGAAACAAAATGGTAGTGTTAAAAGAAAAAACATCTTCAAGCATTATGATGGTTGACGGTTTCGCAATCGGTAATATGCAAGATGTAGTAATCAGAGACAGACAACTGCTTGCAGAGGACGGGATATTTATTATAGTTGCAACAATAAACGCGCGAACTGGAAAATTAAGAAAGTCTCCTGATATAATATCAAGAGGGTTTGTTTACCTGAGAGAATCGCAAGAATTATTGCAACAAACCAGACTAATAATAAAAAGAATTGTTGAAGAGGGTTCAACAAATATGTACCCGATAAATTTTGATTACATAAAAACAAACATAACAGACGGTGTTAGAAAATTTTTACTTCAACAGACAGCAAAAAAACCTTTGGTGATTCCGGTCGTATTGGCAGTTTAACTTCAAACTCTCCGGAAAAAATTCAAAAAATAAAAAATATATGAAAAAAATAATACAGGCCTTCAGTTTTGAAAATTTGAGAAAAAACTCAATATGGATAATAAATATCATTGGAGTTTTTACCACATTACATATCGGTATACCAATATATATTAACTCGCCGTTTTTGTCGGCATTTACAACAGAGCAGTTCGTGGGAATTATTTTTACAATAGGTTCCTTTCTGGCGATACTCGGGATTTTAGCAACCACAAAATCAATAGAAAAATACGGAAATTACAGAACAATGTTAGTTTTGATTTCTCTTGAAATTGCCGCGCTTGTTGGAATGGTCGCTTTTAATAAATTGGTTCTTATCGTGCCGGTATTTTTTATTCATTTCATTTTCACATTTACTTTTGGAATAAATATAGATATTCTCCTTGAACACAATTCAAAAGACCATAAAACCGGTCAGATAAGAGGAACTTTCCTTACGATAAATAATATGGCATGGGTTATAGTTCCCGTTTTAGCGGGAGTTATTGTCGGGGTTGGAAATTTTTGGAGAGCTTATTTAATATCTATAATTTTTCTCGTTCCTGTTTTGTTTCTGCTTGCGTTGAGTTTTAAAAATTTTAAAGACCCCGGCTACGACAGATTGAAATTTTGGAAAACGTTAAAAAATGTGTGGAACAACAAAAACATAAAGAATATTTTTATGGTTGGCATAATAATGAGAATGTTTTTTGCCATTATGGTTATTTATACACCGATATATTTACTTAATCATATAAGATTTAGTTTTGCTGAGATGGGAGTTATTATGACAATTGCCATGTTGGCATATTTGATTTTAGAATACCCTATGGGAAAAATTGCGGACACAAGGCTTGGAGAAAAAGAAATTTTAGTCACTGGTTTCATTGTACTTTCAATAACAACAATTATACTTTCGTTTATAACCAGTGCTAGTTTGGTTGTTTGGGCATTAATGATGTTCGCAACCAGAGTTGGCGCGGCAATGATTGAATCAATGAGTGAAACTTATTTTTTCAAAAAAACAGACTCTACAAACAGCAACATTTTGGCGTTTTTTAGAACAGCCGGGCCAATCGCCTACATTTTTGCCCCTATTTTGGCGAGTGTCTTTTTGACGTTTTTTGATTTAAAATATATATTTTTAGCAACAGGAATTTTTGTTTTGTTTGGTATAAAATATTCTCTCGCAATTAAGGACACAAACTAATTTAATTCACCCCCACTTGGAGGCGAAGCCTCCAAGTGGGGTTATTTCAAACCATATTTTTATAATTTTTACTTGGAGGCGAAGCCTCCAAGTATTTGGGTAGCTCCAAAACAAATTAATTATTTATTTTTATTCCAAAAACAATTCCCGAATATTTTCCTTCTCTTCCTCAACTTCATCAATCTTTGCTTCCTTTTCTCTTTTCTTGTTTTCCAAAATCAGTTCCAAAGATTCAAAAGCATAATTTTTATAATCATTAATATTTTTGAATTGATCCAAAATGATGTCCTTTTTACAAAAATTTTCTTTATTTTCCCCAATATATTCCTCCCAACTACTCTTCACCAACTTGGAGGCTTCGCCTCCAAGTTGGTGAACTTTAAAGTTTAAATTTACATATGAACTCACATACAAAAGTTGTTCGTTTGAGTCAATATGAACAGATTTGAATACACCCTGAAAAAGGACACCGCTTCTTTTATGTTTGTTGTTAAAATACATTGTATACCCCGTTCCTAGGCGATGCATAAATTTTTCAATTCCTTTATCTTTTTTCTGCATTAAAATAAAATGATAATGGTTTGGATTTAAACAAAATGTTATAAATTTCACCAACTTGGAGGCTTCGCCTCCAAGTTGGTGTTTCTCTTTTTCAAACGAGTTTTCGTATATACTCCCTATCGGTTCAACAACATTAAATTCTTTCATACTCTGAAAAAATCTCTCCACGTCGTATTTGTCAGAAAAAATTTTTCTTTTATCAACTCCGCGATTGAAAATATGATAATACTCATCATTTGAAAATTCTGTGTTTCTCATTTTGTTTATCTTGTTTATTTTAAAAAATTATGTCACTTGGAGGCTTCGCCTCCAAGTGGGGTTATTTCAAGCCGTATTTTTACCATTTTTACTTGGAGGCGAAGCCTCCAAGTATTTAAAACCTCCAAGTATTTATTTAATAAAATTTTAGCGTGGAGAGAATATTTTTAACAGTTATTTCATAATTCGTAAAAGTTGTAATTTGATATAAATTTCCATTTTTTATAAACCAAATTTCTTTCATTTTACCGATTTTTTCAATATCACTTTCAAAAATAAGCGCGCGTATTGAATCCCCTAAAATTATCTCCGTTGGTGAAGTTATTTTAGCATTCGGAAGTTCTTGTTTTATCCTGCTTGATTTAACAATTTTTTCTTTATCAGTAAACGGAGATATAAACATCTGAAATTCCAATCCGCTTATATCATCTTTAAAGACAATAGTTTTGTTCTTTCTCTCTTGTATTTTTAATATTTTATTTTGAACAAAAAGAACAATATTATTTAATTTCTCGTTTAATAAAATTTTTGGTTCTTTTTCAAAAATTTTATCTTTTGTATTTTTTGGTATATTGATTGAAAAACCGTACTCTTCATTTTTATAATTTCTAGAATTACCAGTTGAAGAAATATCCAAAATTATTTCTTTTTCTGATGATAATGTCTGTGTTATATATATATTTTTACCGGTATTATTTTTATACACAAAAACCCCAACTGCAAACGCCATAATAATAACCACCGAAACAATGCCTATAAATTTTTTAAAAGAAAAACTTTTCTTTTTTGTTATTAAATTATTTTCTTTATCCAACAATATAGGTTTATTCTCTTCGTCTAAAAATTCTAACGGATGAAATTTTATTTCATCTATCTGTACGGGTTGAGATATTTTGTGCGGAGTTTTTTTGTTTTCTTTTTCTGATTTTATTTTAAATGTTTTTGGTTCTTTTAAAATATTTTTTGATTGCACAGATAATTTCGGTTTTACTACAGGTAAAACATCAAAATTCAATTTCTTTTGAATTTTTTGAGTTTTTTTTATTTTCACCGATTGTATATCAAAAACTTTTTTCATATCTTTATTCTACCCTTATTTAAAGTCGTTTTTTCTCATGTTTTTTGTGTGATGTGGGGTGAGGTGAGGTGTCAGACATCGGATGTTTGATATCTTTGCGATCTTTGACATCTTTGTTTTCTTATTTTTTGAAAGACATTATATCTGTGAAATCTGACTTCATAAATAAATTACTTAAATTTAATTGTACGCAATTTTATATTTCCATGTAATTTTATTTTCCACGTTTGTGCGGTTTTAATCTCCGGAATAACTTCATACGAACTTAATGTTCCACCACCTGCCTGAACTGCGCGGAAGCAATAACTTGTATTCTGTAGTGCAGAGTAGTCAACGAGAGAAAAGTCCCAAAGACCGTCTTCTCCTACTGCTATAGCCGATTGTGAATTTGAGAAGTTGTTGTTTCCCTCGCTGTATATCTGGTTTCTGACAGTGTCGTGTCCTATTCCCAAAGTTGATGAAGCGTGCCGTGGGTCTTCGTAGTTCGCAGTTAATGCCGCTCCATCTGTCGCACTTGCATTATTATAATATCGGATTGCCCCGGTTGTGCTTGAAACATTTGTGTATGATTCTCCTGTAAATGACGTATCACAAGTTCCAGATTTCTGAGCAAATTGAAGAAGTGATGTTGTAGCGTTTTGAGCAATATCTGCTGCTCCTCCGTGAAGCAATAATCTCAAACGAAACGGGGTTCCCTGCGACGGTGATGTCGCAGGTTGATTCATTATCGTTCCTCTTCCTACTCCGGTTGAATTGTCGTTCGCAAACCATTTGTATGATGATTGGGTGAGGGTGGAAGGCGGAATGCTGTCATCAATGAATGTTGTTGAAGCGTCTGTTCCATTCATATGCAAAAGAAGAACGGTGTTTGAATCTGTGGTGTATTCGGAGGTCGGTGGAGTAAAATTTGTGGTCCATCTAGCAACTCCCTTCGTAATACGAAATTCATCTATCCAGCCGTTTAGCTGATTAGCAAAGTCGTCACCTCTCGCACCTATTACAAATGGAGCTGCTAAATCAGGAGCAGTAAAACTCCCTGTCTGATATGACATACTCGTTCCGTTTAGATATATTCGCCAATCAGTTCCATTTCTAACTACCGCAACGTGATACCACGTATTCACTACAATCGCAGAGCCATTATCATAAAAGTTCCACAACATATTATTATTATCATAACCAGAAAATTGAAAACCAAAATTTGAACCGTTTTGAAAAAGGTTAAAATCAAAAAAATTGCTTGAATTAACACGCTGAGAAAATAAATAGTTGTAAGTATTTAAAGCGTTAAATCTCACCCAAAAATCTATTGTGAAATTTCCAGTACCGAAGTTCCAGTCATTGTTGTCCGCGGTGTAAATATAATCCCCCGTTCCGTCTAACAATCCTGACGCGCCACCAAATTTGCTCTGAGCAGTGTCAATTTGAGCATTTCCTACCGGGGTAATTGTTTTTGTTGCCGCAAAAACATTATGAGTAGGAGAAAGCAAAGCAAAAAACAATATCCATATTGTAATATTTATAATTTTTTTGTTTTTTTGTAGTCTTAACATATTACCGATTTTATTCTTATGGAAACCAGACTTCCGTTGGTAGTGGAAATCCGACTTCCATTTTTTATTTGAATTCCCAGGTTGACATTATTGCAGCCAATTTACTGTCAAAAGAAGCATACGAAGTTATTTGATAAAAATATTTTCCATTTGTAAACCAAACTTCCCTTGTCTTTCCTGCGGACAAATTATTACCAAAAAATATAAAAACCCTAATATTGCTACCGATAATGGCTTCTTGAATTTCTGTCGCATTAAGTTCCGGAAAATCTTTGACTATACTTTCTTTGCTTAATAAAATTTCATTTTCTGTTTTATTTATAAAAATTTGGAAACCTTCTTCTTTTTGATTTCCTTTAAAAACAACCGTTTCATTTTCTTCTTCGTCGTATTTAGAAACATTAAATCCCTTTGGATATTGAAGTGAGAATGTCGGATTTTTGTGTGTATACGGAATAATTTCTCCAAGAACAGCGGTTATATTATTTGTTGAATATGAATTTATTTGAGATGGATTTTCTAATAATATATTTTCTGGTTTATCATTAGAATTTTTTACAATAAATTTAAAAACACAAAATACCAAAACAGAAATAAAAATAATTATTATAATAATCATTAAAATTAGTTTTTTGTTTTTAATTATTTTATCCATAATTTTTTTTATTTATATTGAAAGATAATTTCAGTTTAATTTGGAGTTGTTGTCGCCGTTGTGGTTGCCGTTGTTGTTTCTATTATTATTTCTGATGTTGTTGTAGCAGTTTCCGACGGTGTAGTTGTTGCTGTTCCGCTTCCAACAATCACAGTTCTTTCGGCTGTTGCCTTAACGCCGTTTTGCCCAACAGCTTCATATGTAATTTTATATGTCTTATTTGATTTAGTATCAAGAGTAATCTGACCTCCTTGTTCTATTATTTGCAAAATGTCGTCAATATAAACTTTGTATCCTAATTCATTTTTTGTTTCCGCATCAGTCACAACGACACCCATATCACTATAAATTGCACCGAGTTCTAATGTCGCTGGATTTGCTCCGTTTATTGTAATTAACGGAGCGTTTGTATTTGCAGGAGAAGTGCTCGTCGTAGTGCTTGTATCAACAGCACATTCGCCCGCCATGGTCACAGTTGCTCCGTTTTTAATTCTCAAACAATATGGTTCTCCGGTGGCTTCATCATAAAGAGTAATACCACTTGGTTTCTCGCTTGAACCAACCTTCAATGTATTAGCAACTAAGTTTTTAAATGACGCAATTCCGTCGGTAATTTTTACGCCAAGTTTTTCAAGAAATGCGAGAAATGCGTTGAATATTGAAGAACTGTCTCCATTTCCACCTGTCGCGTCAGCAGAAATTTTCGCTTCCAGTTCCGACAAGCGAATATCCAGAGCCTTAACGGCAGACAAAGTGAGTGTTGTTAATTTGTATAAGTCCACACCTTTTCCTGTCATTGATAAAACTTCTTTAGGCGCTTCTTCCGCAATCAATCCGAGATAATGTGTTTCAATTCCGTTTGTCGTTCCTGTTATATTTGTCGCCATAGGGTTTTTTAGTCCGTTTTTATAGTCATAAGTTGCAACTTTAATTCCTGAAATTTTTTGAAGGGCCGACTCATAGTCGGAATTGTCATAATATGAAATATTTTCTTTTTCTTCTCTGGTTGAAATGTTTACAAACGACTGAGCGGCAATGTCTCCAATAACATGAAGTTTATATTCTGGCGTCGTCGTCCCGATACCGATATTACCTTTTGAATCTATTACAAACTGTGATGTTTCAATTGTCTTTTCATTTTCAATCGCTATAAGTATTGTTCCGGTTCCGGAAGAAAATGCCTCCAAAGCGACACCGACTGTCTCCGTGGTCGTCGTCGCTTTGGTACCAACTCCGGCTACGGAAGAAACAGTAATTCTATCTCCAATTTTTATATTTCCTCCTTCAGAATTTACTTTTACAGGAACCCTTCCTTTTAGAGCAACAGGCCTGCCGTTTATAATATCTCCCAACAGAACACCCGGCTGTGTTGAAATCACTCCAAATAAATTATCTCCGTATTTTGCTCTTTGTATCGTCCCGGCAGTAATTCCGTCCGTCGTATCCAGAGAAACAATTTCACCCACGGAAATCGTTTGGTCTAAAACGGGATAATTTTCCGCAAGGTCGGTAGCGCTAAAACTTGAAGCATCGCCATAAACCGTACCTGCGGTAAGCGAACCATAACATTTTGTTACACCACCATTATCAGCGCAGATTGCTCCGTTGAACGCGCTGGCATTTCCGCTTGCGACGGACAAGGCCGAGAACGGAGTTGATGTTCCCACTCCAACGTTCACGGCAAAATTAAACTTATCACCCGCTTGGCCAAAAGTAATGGTATTTGTTCCACCACCCAAAACGGAAGCGGATGCACCGAAGACCAGATTTGTCGGAGAATTCGCGTCGCCAAGAGTAACACTTCCGGAACCCACTCCACCGAGAGTCATTGAAGGAACATCTCCAGTCGTGTCAACTTGCAGAATCGGCTCTGCTGTCGTAGATGTTGCAATCGTCCATGCATAATTTTTATTAGTTTGGATGGTAGTCGTCGCTGGAGCCTGAATATCAAACACCAAACTTGACGCTGTTGTGGAAGCAAATCTAATTAAATTTGAGTCAAACCATGTATCTCCAACTACCGAAAGTTTTGAAAATGGAGATGTCGTCCCAATCCCGACGTTACTAGAGGGATTAATTCTCATTGCCTCGGTGGCTCCATTCAGAAAAACAATACTCCCGCCGCCACTTTCTTGAATCAATAAAGAATCTGACCATTGTGGATATGAAGACCAAGCCGTTGAGGCACGAGTGATATAACTTGACCCCCCATCACTAGTAAAAGTCAGTCGTGAGCCGGACACATCTGCTGTGTTAGTGTTAGATATAGTTACATCTGTAGTACTATTTTGATTTTTTGATATAAAAAGGGGAGTAGTCGGATTGGTCGTCCCGATGCCAACGTTGCCGGTGGTATCTACCGTCATCTTTGTCACCCCATTTCTGTTCACATAAAGATTTCCATCGGTGTAGGAATAGAACTGCCATCGGCTCCCGCTCGCACTACTGTTCGCCAGTTCCAGCTGGGCAGTCGTGCCAGAAGTTTGGATGGATAACAAGCTAGCTGGACTCGTCGTCCCGATCCCGACGAAGCCGGTACTTGAAATTCTCATACTTTCTACGTTATTCGTTCCCAAAATCAGAGGTTGTGCATCTGTTGTTCCAACCATCATTGCCCCTCCGGCGCTAGTTATCTGAAGCGTACCTGCCTGAGCATTTCCGAGAACACTTCCAGCAGCCGCTGATCCTATTGCAAACATACTTACATTACTTGTTGCTGCAGTATTGCTAGTAGTAAATCCAGAATATCCAGCAGTAGTGCCTCCTTGAATAAAAGCTCGCGTAGAACCACTACTTGTATCTAATATATGTAATTTATAACCTGGCGCCGCAGTTCCAATCCCAACGTTGCCATTTGTTTTAACATATAAACTATTTGCTGTAGCTCCGCCTTCAACAACAAGCGCAGAATTTGAACCTGCTGTTAATCCTCCTGCAAATGTAGAAGTTGCAGTTGTTGTAGTAGCAATAAAATAACCAGCCAAAGCAGAGTTTCCAAGTGCAGATGTTCCTTCGACTGAAAGTTTGTAGAATGGGGATGTCGTCCCTATCCCGACGTTGCCGCCGGCTTCATTCAATGTCAAATTATAAGCTGTTGCGGAACCATCCACTCTTTGGGATTGCAGCCACACGTGTCCATCCGATGCATTTACACCAGCAGACAGACCAAAAGCATTGCTGGTATTAGACAAAAGCAAACCTCCCTTGGCGGTGCCGAGTGTAGGCGCGGCATCGTCTGCATTTTGTGTCACCTGCAATCTAATCTTCGGCGCCACCGTCCCGATGCCGACATTCCCCGCATTCGTAATAATCATTTTCGTACTGCTTGCATTATCAACTGCTTCAAATATATTTCCACCTGTAGCATTTCCCCACACTGAAAGTTTAGAATATGGAGTTGATGTTCCAACTCCCAAAAAGTTATTTATATCATCCCAAACAAAACCAGTTCCTCCTCCAAATAAACCGCCATTATTATATTGAATTTGTCCGTCAGAACCTCCAGGAGATGTTGCTCCTGCTGTTCCACCTCCGACACATGTCCCGTTTATAGCAAAACATCCCGTCAAAACATTTATACCAGAACCGAATGTTGAAGTCGCCGTCGCTGAAATATTTATTGTATTTGCTCCTGTGTTTCCTAGAGAAAGTAATGAACCAGGTGTCGTCGTCCCAATCCCGACGTTGCCACTACCGGTTATTCTCATTTTTTCACTATAAACTCCAGCTAGTCGTGTAGAGAAAGACATAAAAGAGGAACGATTTCCAGCGCTCATAAAGTCTGCTTCCTTACCAACACTTATATCTCCTGCACCAGTGGAGGAGCCAAAAAGAAACCCTAATTTACTTGTTTCACCCAAAGAACCAGTATTCACATAACTGTTGGCTATATAAACAACAGCCTCACTTCCTTGCGCACTGTTTTGAATATCTAAAGATCCAATTGGACTCGCTGTTCCAATCCCAACACTCCCCGCACTGGTATCCACATAAAGCTGATTGGTATTAACAGCAAAATCTCCGGTAGTGGAAAGATTGACATTTAAATTGGAACCAGCAGCTGGAGTAATACCCAGGGCTCCACTGGCGGTAATAATGGAAGGAGTGGAAATCTGAGTGGTGAAAGCCGGAGAAGTACCAAAAACCAAAGCTCCGGAACCGGTTTCATCCGTTACAGCAGTAATTAAATTAGCAGAAGAAGGAGTGGCCAAGAAAGTGGCTACTCCGACTCCCAATCCAGAAACTCCTGTACTAATCGGTAATCCGGTAGCATTAGTCAAAGTTCCACCGGAAGGTGTGCCCAAAGCTCCACCGGAGTAAAGTAAGGTAGCATCAGCATCAGGCAGAGTAAAAGTTCTTTCGGCTGTGGTAGGACCACTGAATTTAGTGAATCCATTTCCGGTTCCTCCGTAAGTGGAAGCGATTACTTGTGCAAGAGCAGCGGTTCCGTCAAAGTTGTTACCATAGATTGCTCGCGTGGTTGCCAGTGCTGTTGCTGTTCCAGCATTTCCTGAAATCGAACCAGTAGCACTTCCGATATTAGGAGTGGTGAAAACTGGACTTTCCAAGAAGGCAAAAGTTTTTCTGGCTGCTCCTGTTGTAATAGTTCCATAATATGCATCAGTTAAAAATTCTATTGCTCCAACTTCAGCTGTAGTATTTAAAGTCCCGCTTGTAAGTTTCAAAGGAGCAGTTCCTGCGGTAGCTGTTCCTGCCTTAATTTGAAGTAACGCAGAAGGTTCCGTCGTCCCAATTCCAACATTACCATTTGTTTTAACATACAAACTATTTGCCGTAGCTCCGCTTTCAACAACAAGAGCAGAATTTGAACCTACCGTTAATCCTCCTGCAAATGTAGAAGTTGCAGTTGTTGATGTCGCGGTAATGGAAGCAACCTGAGGAGTTGATGATGACACAAGATTTCCAGTTGAATCGGTTGTAATTAACATATCTCTGCCTGTGTATGAGAGCGTTGCGGAAGATGTTGCCGTGAGAGAACCAATCGTTCCTGTTCCAGAAGTTATAGATGAAAAGACCGAAGTTATTCCATTGAATAGATTTGTAAAGAAATTAGTTGTCGTTGCCGATGTGATTGTTGCGTTTGTACTGATTATGTTTGTGAGGTTAGCTGTTCCCGTAGTAGTTATATTATCGTCCCCAACATCAATTGAACCAAATCCTGAAGTTATTGAACCTGAATTCAAAGCTCCTGTTGATGTAAGAGAGGAATATAATATTCCCGAACCGAGAGTTGTCGCAGAAAGAACATCAGCCCCGTTAATTTTGTATGTTGCTCCTGTTGGAATATTTATTGCATTTTGAGTAATTGTGGTTGTCGCAGTTCCTCCAACATACAGGGTGTCAAATACGGATAATCGTGTAGTTGAAGCTTGTGTGAAAGATGATAACCCTGAAGTTGTTAGAGTTCCTGTGAGAGTCAGGTTATTAAATGTCGGATTGGCTCCCGTGTGAATATCTTGTGGAGTTGAAAGAGTAACTGTTCCGTCTGAATCGTCTGTTATTGTAATTTGGTTTGTCGTTCCGGATATCCATGAGAACAAATCGGTGTTTGTTAATTTTCTTGAAGCGTTTAAAGATACCAATCTTGATGGAGTTAATGATGATATTGTCGTGTCATTTGAAATTATTAAATTGCTTGTTGTTGCTGTGTTAGTTATTGCAAGAGTTGTGCTTGTTGAGTTTGTGGCCGTGAGTGTCGTTGTTGTCAGGTCTGAAAATATTCCTGTTATCGCTTGAATGACAGATGAGTAGAAATTGGTTGTAGTGGCGTTTCCTGCGACAAAAATAGAAGAATAAAAATTCGTCGTGGTAGCGTTGGTTGTTGTTGCGTTTGTACCCGAAAGATTAGGAAGTGTCACAAGCCCTGTCCCAAATGTAGTTGAGGCGTTGTTGGTTGTATTAAAGAGTGTTCCATTCGTTGAATCGATTGTATAAACACCTGACGACAATAATGACGAACCTGTTGATGTTGATGTTCCCCCTATTCCGATAGATGTTCCAAAAAATCCGCTTCTCCATCTTAGCCAGTTTGTTTCATCGCCAAGATTGAGCTGATTGTCTGCCGTAGGAATTAGTGATGAACCAATTCGTGAATTGAAATATGTTATATCGCTTGTCGTTGCATTTCCAAGAGTTGTGTTTCCTGTTACTGAAAAATTTCCGTTCACCGTCATCCCAGATGATATTAATGAACCAGTCGTGTTTATGTCGCCTACAACATCAAGTGCGTATTGTGGAGTTGTTGTCCCTATACCGACTCTATTATTCAGAGAATCAACATAAAGGGTATTGCTATCAAAATTAACATCACCAGCGACTGTTGATGTTGCTGTTCCGGAAATAAAAAGTTGTCCACCGACTGTCGCATTGTTTAGTAAGGTAAGATATGTCCCGTCTATTTTTGTGCCAGCAAATGTTGAACCTGTTATTGCCGTGTCTTTCAGTGTGCCTCCTGTAATTGAAGGGGTTTCTATATCAACATTTCTTAATTTATCAATTTTATTTGTTTGGGATGTTACATTATATATGGTTTGTATGCTATTTGGAGTACCTGATAAAACACCTGATATTTTTGCGGTCAGTTTGTTGTCTAATTGATTTAACCTTGATTCTAAGTCTTCTTTCGTTATGCCGGAATATATCCCCTTCTCTACAACTCTTTCTATTACTTTCGTCGGGCCTTCAACAACAATAGTTCTCGTGGGTTTTGTTAAATCTGTTTTTGGTGCGCTTAATTCTGATTTATTCGTAGTTGTTGGTTCGTTTTCGTTTTGAACTAACTGCGTATTTTGTTCTGTTTGGCTATTTTTGAAAAAAGAATTTACAGAAAGATATATCTCTTTTGCGATGTCTCTGAATGAAAAATTTGTTTTTTGGACATCGGCCGTGAATATTGAGTTAGCTGTGTTCAATACTACTTTTTTTGTTTCGTCTTTCAATAAATTTTTTGTATAAAGAATTGAGTCGGTAACCAAAATGATTACTCCGTCGTGATTTATTTTTTGTACAACAACTTTCCCGACTTCATATATAGTATTAACGATTGATTCTATCTTTTTTTGTGATGCTTCGGCATACGGAGTTTTCATAAAAGCATAAGGACCAAAAACAATCGCTATCGCCAAACAAAGAGAAACGACTTTTTTAAAAAGTGTATCGCTTGCAAAAATTTGATGTGGTTCAAATGGAGATTTTATTTTTTCAATTTTGTCAGATGAAAAAAGATGTTCTGTTCTATCAGACATGTTTTTTTTCAATTCCGGAATCAAAGAAGAATCATCTTTTCTGTAGATTGCATTTTCTGTTTTTATAAAATCTTTCTTCTGTTTTGTTTTTTCTGCAAAATTTTCTCTTTCACTAATTTTTTTTATTAAATCTTTTTTTTCTTCTTCACCAATACTTTCATTCGCTGAAGAAAAAAATTTTCCTGAACTTTCCGCATATTTTAAAATTTCAATTTCCTCAACAAATTTTGTTTTTCCAATCAAAGTAGATTTGATTAAACCTTGTCGAGAAAGCTGACCAATATAATCACTGGAGTATCCGGTCAAATTAGACGCTCTTTTTGTAGATATGTATTTCTTACCATCAACCGAAATACTATTTTCAACCCCGTGTTTTAAAATATCCAATTCATCAACATATTTTATGTGTCCTATCATTACTGAACGAATTTTTTCTGAACGAGAAAGCTGTCCAATATAATCACTTGTGTAGTTTGTGAGTTTAGACGCAGTTTTAGTAGATATGTATTTTCGTCCTTTTATAAAAATTTCTTCTTTCATTTTTTATATTTTTCCTATATATATTTTACATTTAAAATCTCAAAAAACTTAATAAAAATGTGGATAAATCTCGTCTAAACATGAAATAGAAAAGACGAGATATTTTTGATTTAAGGGAAATTTTAAAAAAGTATACGAGATACCTACGAGATGCTTAAAAAGTTATAAAACAAACACTTTTTTATTAAAAACCTGGCAGAAAGTTCACACAAATTTGACTAAATAATTTTAAAAATAAATTTACCTTGAAATCAGACTTCAAACAGTAAAAATCTGACTTTAACGAATAAAAATTATAGGAAAATTATATAACACTCTGATTGGAGCAAAAATACACTTTATTAAAGTTCAACAACGAAAAGTAAGAAAGAAGCATGTACAAAAAATTATTTTTTATATATACAAAACATATTCTTAATTAATTAGTTCATTTATAAAAACACTATATTTTTAAATAAAAAAGAAAAATAGTATCACAGAAATCGTTTCTTTTGTGGTTAATCTGAAGAAAAATACTCTATAATTGAAATCATATTCCCACTAGTAAAAATATGACTCCGATTATCCTTGTGTGAAACATTAAAAAAGATATATTCACGAGATATTAGAAAATGTGTTGCAAAATAAGAATATCTCGTTTATTTCGTTAAAAATCTTTTTTATGTTTCACAGAGATTAAAAAATGATGCCATAAAATATGGCACTTTTATCAAAAAAATTTTTAATATTGAGTTAATTCAGTTTTGAAATAAAAATATCCCTTAAAAGCTCCGGATTTGCCTTCCCTTTACTTATCTTCATCCCCTGTCCTATAAGGTATTGTAGAGAGGATTCCTTGCCTTTTTGATATTCTTTTACAGCCGCTTCATTATCTTTGATTATTTGATTTACAACCGCTTCCAGTTCATTTTTGTCGCTAATTTGACCTAAATTGCTTTCCTTTACTATTACTTCCGGGTCTCCGCCTTTGTTATACATTGTAAGCAAAATATTTTTTGCCCCCCTTGAAGATAATGTGTTTGAATCAATCATTTTAATAAGTTTGGACAAATATTCCCCTTCTATTTTTCCTATCATTTCTTTGTCATCTTTCGCAATACCGACAATGTCACTCGTTATATAATTTGATGCGAGCTTTATTAAACTTTTGTTTTTATCAAAATTTTTTATTGTTTCTTCAAAAAGATTTCTTAATTTTTTGTTTGTTATATAAATTTCCACATCTTCATCTTTTATACCATATTCTTTTTTATATCTTTTTCTTTTTTCTTCCGGTAATTCCGGTATATCTTTCATCAAAGATTCTTTTGAGAATTCTTTTATTTCACTCAACTTTAAATTTGGTAAATCAGGTTCTGGAAAATATCTATAATCATGTGAAAGTTCTTTTTCTCTTTGTGAAAATGTAATGAGTTTTTTTTCGTCCCAACCTCTTGTTTCATGAACAATCTTCTCTCCCCTTTCCAAAAGTTCGGTCTGTCTTTTTATTTCATAATCAATCGCAAGCCCGACTGACCTGAAAGAATTCAAATTTTTTACTTCTGTTTTTGTTCCTAATTTTTTTGTATCACTTACAGAAATATTCGCTTCTACACGCATTTGACTTTTTTCCATATCAGCATCGCTCACTTCTAAATATTTTAAAATCAACTGCAACTCTTTCGCAAACTTAACAGCCGTGTCTCCATCGTTGATAACAGGTTCTGTAACCAATTCCATAAGAGGAACACCGGCCCTGTTATAATCAACAAGACTGAAATCACCCCTGTCGTGAATTGATCTGGCCGTGTCTTCTTCCAAATGTATTCTTGTAATTTTGACTCCACATAATTCTCCGCCTGACACTAAAGGATATTTATATTGACTGATTTGATAACCTTTTGGTATGTCGGGGTAAAAATAATTTTTTCTGTCAAATTCAGTGTAATCAGCAATCTGTCCGTTCAGGGCAACACCAACTTTCAAAACACTTCTAACAGCCTCTTTGTTTATAACAGGAAGAGTTCCTGGATGTGCCATACAAACAGGGCAAATATTTACATTCGGTCTTTTTTCACTCGCCTGTTCAGACAAATTTGAGTCATTTTTTGAATTGCAAAACATTTTTGTCTTCGTTTTCAATTCAACATGAATTTCAAGACCTATTGTTGGTTTATATTTTTTAGACATAACACTGTATTTATATTATACCAATACACAAAATAAACAAACCTGATCAATTTTTCTACTCAAATAAATCCATCTTATTTGACGTTCAAAGCGCCGAATTAAGCGCCAAATTGTAATGTTCATTCTTTGTATTATATTCCATGACACTTTTTAATCTTTATTAATCTAACGCAGGGATTGCACTTGACAAATTATATCTTATATATTACGATATAGCCAGTGCAACTTATCAATAAAGGAGGTTATCATGGGATTTTTTGACTTTCTTGAAGGAAGTTGGTGGATTCAAAGTAAGAAAGATTCTCGTTGGGACTGCAGTGGTCGATCTGCTTGCGTTGGCGGCTTCGTCATACCGCAAGAATGCAAGGACAAGATTGAAGAACTGAAGACCCAACTTGGTGAACCACCCGACGACCTTGAATGGGGATACATGAAGGACTAATCTTGTTCTCTACCCCACTGGCTCAACTTGCAAAAGTTGGGCTTTTTCTTTTCTTTACCTACCATGACATTTTTTGGATTTATTGGTGTCTCTCTATTTCTTCCGAATAAAACCTTATAGTTTTCCCCTTACTTTTTGCATATTCTATTTCTTTTTTAGTAGATTCACCAAGGTAATTTCCCGGATTTATGACATAAATTCCGTCAGATATATCAATCTTATCCAAGTGTAATTCCCAAAGATGTTTTGCCATCTCAGGCGAATATTCTATCCCCTCGGCTTTCCCATAAAAAGCTGGGGGTAATGGAATACTCCCATCCATAGTCAGTTTTCTCTCAATCTCTCTAAATTGATCTCGAAATTTCGTACTTCCGCATAATGTTATAATTTCTCGTTTCATAAGACTATTTTCCATGACACTTTTTATATTTTTTTCCCGAACCGCACGGGCATGGGTCGTTTCTGCCAATTTTTTGACCATCATTTCCTCTGTTTTTATTTTCGGCAACTAAATTTGATTTATCAGAATCGCCTATTACTTTTGCATTTTCATGTATTTCGTTTAATTTTTTTTCTTCTCCGCTTAACTTCATTCCTTCCCCTATTTTTGGTATTAATTGAAACATTTGTTCTTCAATTCCAATTTCCATTTGTTTAAACATGGTAAGCCCTTCTTTTTTGTATTCAACAAGCGGATCTCTTTGTCCGTATGCCCTTAAATTAACACTTGAACGCATATAGTCCATCATTTCAAGATGTTCAACCCAAAACATGTCTATTGTTTGCAGTATGATTAATCTCGCAGTTTCAAAAAAATTATTTTCTCCAAGTTGCATAATTTTTCCTTCAATCATTTTTTTAAATTCTACTACATCATCCGTTCTTTCCTCTAAAAATTCTCTCAAAAAAATATAATCGGAAAATAATATCTTTCTTCTTCTTTCATAAATCGTTCTTCTTTGATGATTTAATACATCGTCAAATTCAAGAATGTGTCTCCTGGAATCAAAATTGAAACCTTCTATTTTTGTTTGCGCTGACTCAAGAGCTTTAGTTATCATTTTATTTTCAATTGGTTGATCCTCTGGAATACCAAATCTATTCATCATCTTTTTTATTGAATCGGACGCAAAAACTCTCATTAAATCATCCTCAAGGGACACGAAAAATTGTGTCGCCCCAGGGTCTCCTTGTCGCCCAGAACGCCCTCTTAATTGATTGTCTATTCTTCTGGCTTCATGTCTTTCGGTCCCTAATACAAACAATCCTCCTAAACTTTTTACTTCATTATATTCTTCATCTGTCGCTGTCTGCCCACCTAATTTAATATCAACTCCTCTACCTGCCATGTTTGTTGCTATTGTCACAAAACCTTTTTTCCCGGCTTCTGCAATAATTTCTCCTTCTTTTTCATGATTCTTTGCGTTTAATATATTGTGTTTAATTCCCTGAACCGAAAGATATTCGGACAAAAGTTCATTTTTATCAATTGAAACGGTTCCGATTAAAACCGGCTGACCTTTGTCGTTAAGTTCTTTTACTTTTTTTGAGATTGCTTTAAATTTTCCTTGTTCTGTTTGGAATATAAAATCACCGAAATCGTTTCTCTTTATTTCTCTATTTGTCGGGATTGCGATTGTATCCAAACCATAAACTTTTCTAAATTCTTCAGCGGATGTAAGTGCGGTTCCGGTCATGCCGGACAATTTTTTGTATAATCTAAAATAATTTTGAAATGTTATTGACGCAAACGTGCGCGATTCGCGCTGAATAAAAACTTTTTCTTTTGCTTCAATCGCTTGGTGGATTCCTTCGGAATATCTTCTACCTGGCAAAATTCTTCCTGTAAATTGGTCAACAATTAAAACTTGTCCATCACGAACAACATAATCTCTGTCCACAAAAAAAAGTGCCTTTGCCCTTACGGCAGTTTCAAGATGATGAACATATTTTATTCCCATCTCTGTATAAATATTTTCAACACCAAGAAGTTTTTCCGCTTTTTCAATTCCTGCGTCGGTTAGTGTTGTCGCCTTAAGTTTTTCATCAACTTCATAATCTTCGTCCTTTTTCATTTTGTTCGCTATTTCGGCAAATTTTCCATACAAATCTTCCGACTCAGTAGTTTCGGCAGAAATGATTAAAGGCGTTCGTGCCTCATCAATAAGGATTGAGTCAATTTCATCCACTATCGCATAATTAAATTCTCTTTGTCTTATTTCGTCTTTTTTGTAAGAAATATTATCTCTTAAATAATCAAAACCGTATTCATTGTTTGTTCCATAAGTAATGTCGGCCTTGTATGCGTCTTTTCTTTGACAGGGTCTTAAAAAATCATGAACTACCCTAAAATAACCAAGTTCATCTCTTTCTTTATCTTTTTCGTCTTCATTTTCAATTTTTTTATATCCAGAATCATACAAATAAGAAGATCCGTTATTTATTACCCCAACAGAAAGTCCCAAAAAAGAATATATCTGCCCCATCCAAACAGCATCTCTTCTCGCAAGATAATCGTTAACAGTAACTATGTGAATTCCTTTTTCTGTGAGTGCGTTTAAATACGCAGGGAGAGTCGCGGCAAGTGTTTTGCCTTCTCCTGTTTTCATTTCAACAATGCTTCCGTTGTGTAAAACAATTCCTCCAATTAATTGAACATCAAAATGTCTTTGTCCGAGAGTTCTTTTTGAAACCTCTCTTACAACTGCAAACGCTTCTGGTAGAATTTCATCTAAACTTTCTTCATTTTTGAGTTTATTTTTAAAATATTCTGTTTTGTTTGCAAGATCTTTGTCGGATAAAGAAGAAATCTCTTTTTCAAAGGAATTTATTTTTTTTATAACAACATCCGTTTTATTTACGGTTTTTGTGTTGTTGTCTTTGAATATTTTATTTAATAAGTTAATCATCTTTGATTTAAAGAATAATCTGCTGATTTTAACACAAAAACAGCATTAAGTTAACAAAAAATAACCGCTAAAATCTGAGATTTAAGCGGTTATTTTTTATGCTGATACTATTTTTTTCTTTTCTTTGCTGCTTTCTTTGTGGTCTTTCTTTTTGCTGTTTTCTTAACTTTCTTTACTGCCTTTTTTACTGTTTTTCTTTTTTTCATTTTTATTTTTTTACCTTAACTTAATGTTAAAGTATTTTAGTTGAAGATGTCCGACCTTATTTTTCTTCCAGCACTTATTTTTGCAACCAATTATTATTTTGTTATTAACTTTTTATAATGTTTTTAACATCAGAAACAAAAATAAGTGCTGGACAAAAAAATATTTCGCATAAATTAACAACATCACAACTTTAATATGTATTAATTATCATATACTAAAAGAATGAACGCAAGAATTTTTTCAAAATTTTGTGGATAACTTCACTCTGTTAAATATTTTTCAAAACAAAAAAATATTTCAGTCTGTCTAGATAAAAAAACTGACTAAAAAAAATAAAATAAAAAACGGTTAGTGTTAAACCAACCGTTTTTCGCTTAAAAAACTTAAAGACTTTGTAATCGGAGATAAAATTCAGTTACAATTTTTTCAATGATCGAACTTATGTCTTTAAAATTTCGATTACTCGGGTCTTTAAGAACAAAGTCACCGAGTTCATTTGCATCATAAGCATATTCTATATCCAAATCAATCTCTGAATAATCCTCTTCTAAAACCAAAGGTTCAATTTCGGTTTTTAATGCATCTCCCCATTTTTTCCAAATTATTTCTTTCTTAAATAGTGTTTTGGCTGAATAGTAATTTTGTATTTTAACACCCTTACTTCTTGGTGTTTGTTTTGCCATACCGTCAATGAATTCATATTGAAATTCATCAACAAATACTGATGCTGTGGCTTTTTGTTCTCCGCTTTCAAAGAAAAGCCTCTCTGCCGCTGTTATTATATCTTTACCTTTATATGGTTTAGGTAAAATGATTTTCATTAATCCTCCTTCTTTAATTTAAATTATTTATAGAACTACGTTTCATTATATATAATACAGATATTTATTCGTTTGTCAAGGGATTTAAATTTTATAAATGCAATATTAAAAACATAAAATGCAAATAAAAAACTCCTCACAAAATATTTCGTGAAGAGTTTTTTGCGTTCAAATAAGGTGGGCGGGTACGAGCTCCATGTTAAAGTTCTATGTGAGTGTAGCCGCCCACCGTAGTTAAAAACAAACTACAAATAAATAATACCATACAAATAAATAATAAAAAGATAACGGTATATAACACAAAACCTCGCGAAAGCGAGGTATGTGCAGAACTTTATTTAAAGAAGCGCGTAAAAATTACACACTCACATTACATATAGTATAGCACAGTGAAATATAAAATCAAGCTTTAATTATATGTTCCCTTTTTTATTTCTTGTATTATTTGTTCTCCTTGTGTTTTAAACGATGGAATGATTTTTATTGCTTCATTAACTTCATTTATAGCATCCGTATTTCTTTTTTGTTTTAAAAAAGAAGAAATCAAATATAATCTATTTTGAATATTACCAGGGTATTTTTTTATATTTTCGTTTTCTATTGAAATAACCTTATTGAATTGATTTGTGTCAAAATATGCCTTAACAATAATATCATCAGAAACAAGCACTGTACCAAATACAGGCATGAGCAAATCTTCAACCAACTTATCTTTACCGTTATAAATCGCTCCAACCGCATATATTTTTCTGGCATCTAAATAACTTTCGTCAGATTCAAACGATTTTTTTAACAAATCAAGAGCTTTTACTTTTTCCCCTTTATTCAAATAACTTGCGCTTAGTTCAAATATAGTTGCTTGTTTGTTTGGAGAAAGTTTCAACGCCTTTTCAAGATGTTCTATCGCGTTGTCATAAAGTCTATATCTGTTAAAAAATGTTCCCAAAAAAATTTCATATCTTGCATTCTGCGGGTCTTCTTGAACTTGTTTTGACATTTCTTGAACCGCCAAATCAAAAAATTTTTGTTTTAGACTTAAATCAATATTTGTCTCTGCCATAGATGAGGATGTTTGAACTATTTGTTCTCGAGCCTCACTTTTGCCAAGATATCCGTAAGTAAAAGATTTTTTAAACATTTCTAAACTCAACTCAGGATTGTTTCTATCTTTAAGTCCGTTTATCAAAGACCTTCCCAATAAAATAGCATCCGCATTAAAAAAATAGACAGAAAACAATGTTATAAAGACAACAAAACCGATCCACACATTTTTAATCCATTCATTATGAACATTGATTGGTTTTTCATTTTCATTTTCCTTTTTTAAACTACCGAAAACGTGAATGTAAGAAAGAACGGAGAAAAACAATATATAACTTACAAGATTATCAAATACAAAAAGATTATTAAAAAAATATCCGGCAAATAGTCCTGTAAGAAGAACTTTTTCAAACAAAGAAAAACTATTTTTTGTAATTTCATTGTTTTCTTCTTCGTTTTTCTTTTTCCACAAATAAAAAATACCAAAAAACAAAAGGGATAGATAAGACAATAGTCCGAAAAGCCCTCCTGCGGTTAACCAATCCATTACAATATTGTGGGCTCTGTCAAACCACTGTTCTTGAGCATACATTTTTGGTTCATAATTTTTATTAAAGACATAATTGAAGTTTTCCTGACCCCACCCCAATATTGGTCGTTCCATAAATCCTTTTATTGCCATGTTCCAAACTGGAAATCTAGCTTTTGTTGCTTCTTCATAACTAATTGAGCCAAATCTTGAAAGCACTGGGCTATTTTTAACAAAAGCAGAATCTTTAATTAATAAGAATCCTACAATTAAAACAACCACTCCTATTAACTTATACGAGGACAGCTTTCTAAAAATTCCACCTTTTTTATCAAACAAAACCAAAAGGATAAGAACAACTATCCAACCAAAAATCAATCCCAAAATAGCGCCTCTTGTTGCTGTGTGATAAAGAATAAATAATTGTATAAAGATTGCCAAATAATATAAAAAGTCCGTCCATTTAAATGAGAAAATAGTTCCAATTTTTTCATATCTTTTTTCAATCTTTCTTAATACGAGCATTGCGGTAAGAAAAATATGAAACAACATATATACAGCAAGGTATGTTGCATTTCCGAATGTCGCGTCCAGTCTGACTCCGCCCTGATTTATTGGTAATTTCCCGATAAGTTGAAGAATTCCATAAATCCCAATGCCTACACTGACAACAATTGATGTATTGAAAAATCTATCCCAAAGTTTTTGAGTGTTAAGTACTGAACTGATAACCAAGAAATATCCTAACAAATGTATTAGCGTAATCCACCCTTCCATTCTTTCAAAATTACTCCAAAAACTTTTTATTGGGTTCACACCAAACAAATCTGCAACTCCTATTATTCCAACAAATGTAACCACAGACCAAAGAATCCAAGAACTCTTAGGTCTATAATTTTTATCTCTAATTGCAAGCATTACCCACGTTCCGAAAATTATTTCAATTAAAATTCTAAAAATAAATCCTTTACCGGATACGAAAGGAAAAAATAAAGAACTCGTTATTACAAGAGGAATAAACGGGATTAAAAATATCCCCACACCAACTATTTGTCTCAATAATTTTTCTAACTTCATTGATTAAAATATAACAATATAGTAGAGTTTTATCAACTATAAAATGAGTGTATTAATAAACAAAACAAAAAACGGTATATTAAAAATCTCAAAATCTTTGGAGCAATGGATAAAAACCGATATTATCTATTTAATAAAAGGCGGGGTATGGCTCTCTTCCGGACAAATGATAAATATGGGATTAGGATTGTTGTTGACCGTCGCGTTTGCAAACCTTCTTCCAAAAGATGTATATGGAACATATCAATATGTAATATCTATCGCATCAATAATAGTCATACCGACTCTTTTGGAAATGAATACATCGGTCATAAGATCTGTTGCGAGAGGTTTTGAAGGAACAATCGTGAGGGCGGTAAAAACAAGACTTCTATTTTCTTTACTGGGAACAATTGGGGGTCTTGGATTATCAATATATTATTATTTAAACCAAAATATAATATTATCAATTTCCTTTTTAATAGTTGCATTATTCGCTCCTTTATCAAAATCTCTCACTTCCTATGGAGTTCTTCCGCAAGGAAAAAAGAAATTTGATGATTTAACAAAATATGAAGTTATATCCACTTTTTTTGAAACTTTAATAATAATCTTATTTTTGTATATAACAAAAAATATTTTCTTAGTTCTTCTTGCTTATTTTATTCCAAAAATAATAGTCCGCGGGATTTTACTTAAAATATCTATAAAAAAACACAAAACAAACGACGACGTTGACCCGGAAGCGATACCCTACGGAAAACATTTAAGTTTTATAAATATAATCGGAGATGGCGTGTCTCAATTAGACAAGATTTTGTTATATTATTTTTTAGGACCGGTACAGGTGGCAATATATACATTCGCAATGTCCCCCGTTTCAAGAATAATCTCAGCATTTCAACCGTTAAATACATTATCGTTCCCAAAAATAGCAGAGGCGGATCCAAAAATAATAAAAAAAACACTCCCTAAAAAGGTTCTAAAATTATTTTATATTTTAATAATACCTACTGCCTTATACATACTATTGGCTCCTATTATATACAAACTGATATTTCCTCAATATGTGGAATCGGTAATATATGCTCAGGTTTGTGCATTGATAATTTTATTTTTCCCGCAAAAACTATTGGGGACTGCGATGGTAGCATATTCACAAAAAAAAACATTATATATGATTTCAATAATAGGTCCTATAACAAAAATTATACTGCTCGGAATATTAACTCCAATTTTAGGAATATGGGGCGTGATAATAACAATGATGTTTCCTTATGTAATAAATCTAATAATACTTTTATATTATTTTAAGAGGATTTAACAGGATCTACACTTTTTCTAAAGTTATGATATGTATGTTTGAAATATTTATTATGCCTTGAATCTTCGGGTATTGCATTATATTTTAATTTATTTTTCCAAGCTACATAGTTGAAACTTATCTGATCTCTTCTGCTGTTGTTTTTTATTTCATTCCACCAGTCTTCCATCGTTTTAATCACATCCGGTTCATTGTGTCTTCTAAACATTATCATTGAGGCTATAAGCCCGTTGTGTTCTGGATATTCTTCTTCTCTATATCTTTGGATTTGCTTTTTTACTAATTCCGGATCATCTTTTAAATTTCCATTTTTGACAAATTCCATAATTGCATCATATTCTTGATAAACACAATTTCTCGCTTCTTTTTTGTCTTTTATCCAAAACAATTTGAAAATTCTTTTCTTTTGTTTTGCGTGGTCAAAAAATGACATATTTGCATCTTTCAAATATTTTTCCAAAATTTTATCGGGGCTTTTTTTAACAAAAATATTTCCATCAATCCAAACACTATACTCATAATCTGGAAAATATTTGTGTGGCAAAACTTTATAAATTTTAGCGGCACGAACAGGGTCCAGATCTGTTGGTTCAACTTTTCTCACGTCGCATTTATCAGATTTAAAATCTGAATCGGTAAAACAAACCCAATCATAATCTTTTGGTATATTAATCTGATCTATCAAACTATCCTTACCCCCGAATATAGCTGTATAAATAACCTTTTTATTCATATTTTTTACAAATTAATAAATATCCACTTGTTAAAATCGGCTCCCTAACTTCTACCTCCTTTTGTCTACTACTATATTCCTCCTTTATTAAAAATTTGAACATCGGTATTATTTTAGCGAAAATTAAAAAAAATACCTTAGTAAAGCCCCCCCCCTAAGAGATGTTTGGAAAACAAGTTGCTGAAACAACACACCTATTGTTTCCAAAAAATTTTCTTCTTCTCTTACTTCCAAAAGTCTCCAATTTCTTAATAAATATTTCAAACCGTATTTAGTATGTCTAAAATAATCACAATGGGAACCGTGAATGGGAAAAATAAATCTCGTCGTCAAAATTAATTTTCCACCCTTTCTCAATACACGATACATCTCATCAATCGCTTTTTGTGGATTTTGGAGATGTTCTAAAACTTCGTTAGCCAAAACAACATCAAATTCTCCATCCTTGAATGGTAATTCGTGCGCATCTCCAACAATATCAACCCCTGGTCTTTCTATAATATCCATACCAACCCTATTAGGAAACCACTTTTTATATGGGGATCGGCCACAACCTATTTCTAATGTATGTTCATTCGTCTTGTGTTTTTCTAAAAAATTTTCCATTCTTGTTCTCGTTATTTTCTTTTTTAAAAATTTTTTTATATTCATATTAAATGTTTTTTATATTCTTTTAAAATTTTATTTTTATCAAAATCCTTTATTCTCTCTAAATTTTTTCTTTTATATTCATCTCTTAAATTTTTGTCTTTCAAAAGATACAATATCGCTTCTGCTAATTTAATCTCATTTTTTATAGGAACCAATACTCCATATTCCGCAAATTCAATTCCGTCTTTCATTCTAATTTCATAATTTGTATCCGGAGCAAGTATTTCTCTTGCACCACCTGATTCGCTATCTGTTGAAATTATCGGAACACCGCATATCATCGCCTCAATCAATACATTAGGCAAACCCTCCCATAAAGACGACAAAACAAAAACGGTCGCCTTGCTCATAAAAGAAAACGGGTTGTTTTCCATTCCGTGAAAATCTACTTCATTTTCTATTTTGAGTTCTTTAGTGAGAGAAATCAAATTATCTTTTTTCTCTCCGTCACCGAGTATAATCAGTTTTGACGGACATTTTTTCAAGACTAAACTGAACGCTCTTATCAGAGTCGCAACATCTTTCTGATCTCTCAATCTTCCCGTGAATAAAATCGTTTTTAGATTCTCATTTTCCATCCACTTGTGCCTCGTTTTTTTATTTGCGTCTTTTCTTATATCTTCAACAGATTTTAAATTATAAATAACCCTCGTTTTACTTTTAGAAACGTGCGTAGTTTGAATAAAGTCCTTCGCTAACCCTTTTGAATTAATTATGATCACATCGGCTTTTGGATATAACCACCTGACGAGATAAGGTATGATTTTATCCTTGCCTTTATATTTTTTAAACACTATTGAAAATTGTATTCCTATTCTTAAAACAACTCTGGTTTTTACCATTGAAATTTTTTTTGCCAATAAGGAAACTACATGAGCGTGTTCCGAGGTTGATAAAATTGAAATCGGCCTGTTTTTAAACAAATAAAAAGCCAGTTTGGGAATACTATACGCCAATCTCTTGCAATTCAAATCAATTATATTTATTCCAGGTTTTATGTTTTCAACAAACGATCCTTTCTTCTGAACCAAAATCAAATCGACATCAAACCCGTCCTTCGCAAGAAAATCGGCAATGTCCAAAAGAACTCTTTCTCCTCCGCCACAAAAGAGTCCTGTTAGAAAAATTGTTATCCTATTGTTTTTATTTGAAGAATTCATCCAATTCTTTAATTATTATGTGTTTAGGAATATCACCTAAACATCTTAATTTATCTCCTCTACATTTGTTCAAATGTTCTCTTCCTTTATAAATATTGTGTTTACACTCATTTACTGAATACAAAATGGTCGCATTTTTATTATAAAAAGGCAACCAATTTGGAGTTCCGTTTTTCCCAAAAATCAAACATTTCTTTTCTAAAACACATGCCAAATGAGTCGGTCCCGTATCAACTCCAATGTAATATTTGGAGCTATTTATTAAATCTTTCAAATCTTTCATACTTAAATCAAACAAACCGTTCAAACCACAAGAATTATTTTCTAACCCTCCAACCAAAAGAATCTCTCCATTAAATTTGTTTTTAACTTCTCTAAATAACCAATTTAATTCTTCACCGACAAAGCTTCTCCCCATACTAGAGCCAAAAGGCTCAATAATAACTCTATTTTTTTCTTCTTTTTTGTCCGAATCTAAAAACGGTTTATCAAAAAATATTTTAAAACCAAAATTATTTAGAGATTTGAGTAAAAGTTCGTAATATAAAATCTTATGATTAAAATCAATTATTTCATCATATAAAGACATGTATTTATCGTCAAAACCAACTAACTTGCCCCTAAAAGACAATAATTTCGCAATGATTTTAGTTCTCATAGGAAAAATACCGGGGGTCGGAGATGTCAAAACATTATTTTTAGAAAATAAAAATCTAACCAAACCAAAAAGGGACAGCGGGTTTTTAATATTAACCTCTAAAATGTTTATGTGACTTCTTTCCCCCTTCAAATCTAAAAACAATTTTTTATTTTTAGGAATAACCGCATAAATTTTAATTTTTTGGTTATTTTTGTGGACATTGTCAAACAAAAGAATAGACATTAAAATATCC
>Ga0172370_10000834_pt1 | contig 48096 bp, 35 predicted proteins | sample LakKiv5m_FD_114538 | JGI IMG/M metagenome (GOLD analysis project Ga0172370, IMG submission 114538) | Freshwater microbial communities from Kabuno Bay, South-Kivu, Congo - kab_022012_11.5m | ecosystem: Environmental > Aquatic > Freshwater > Lake | place: Democratic Republic of the Congo...
ATAACTGTACGGTCCTGTCCCGCCACTTGCCGCAGTGGCGCTCAGCGCTGCCGCACTCGTGTTCCAGCAGATCGTTTGTACTCCACTGGCAACGGGTGCAATAAACTCCGGGCGAACTGTGATTCTATCTTCAGTGGAAAATACCTCCGCGCAAACTCCACTTTGAACTACCGCCCTGAAATCGGAGGTGATAGTTAAATCAGTAACCGTATAGGTTGAATTTGTTGCACTGGTTATATCAATCCAGTCTACACCATTATTAATACTATACTGCCATTTTATCACACTGCCAACATTGCCGGTTAAGGTCAATTCTGTGGTGTTGGTGCCATAGCAAACGATGGAACCGCCGGAAACGATACCACCCGCGCTGGCAGGATCAGCGGTTACAATGGCCACAGAAGAAAAAGTCTCGCTGCATACCCCGTTTTTAACAACTACCTGATATTCTGTTGTTTGTGTTAAATCAATCGCGGTGTAAGTGGTAGAGGTTACTCCAGATATATCATACCAATCGACTCCCCCATTGATTGAATACTGCCACTTCTGAACACCACCGGTGTTACCGCTAAGTGTTAGTTCGGTACTGTTGGTTCCGGTACAAACATGAGTTCCACCTTCGATACTTCCGCCAACGCTTGTAGAATCGACCGTAATGGTGGCAGAACCCGTTTGTTCCTGGGAACAACCGTTGGCATCCTCAACACTTAAGAGATCATAAATAAAATCCCCGGCATTTTCAGTTGACTGTGGTACTGAAACAGAATTGCCTGATGTTGTAACAATTGTCTGGTTTCCACCAGCATTAATGGTGTATGTAAAAGTATAGGGTGGCGTTCCGTCTGCACCGGTAAAGCTGATTTCAGGCTGAACTGCACCGACACATACCGTGGTTGTACCACTGATCGCAGCCGTGGGTAAAGGATTAACAATAAAGGAGGCTGTAATCCCGGTGAAATTTGTGGTACAACCTGCTACAACGATTGACGTTATTTCAAATGTGTAACTTCCGGGATCATATCCTGAACCAATGAATGTTGCAACACCTGAGCCATCAGAGGTTGCATTCTTTGAACCTGTGATGACTACCGTATCATAAGTCACAGTATAATAGAACTTATTGGTAACACCGGGGAGCAATCCGCTGGCAGTGAAGGTAATGTCTACTCCATAGCAAGTTGGACTGGTAGCCGATAGTTCAGTCAAAGTCGGATATGGTCTGACAGCAACCAATGTGAAGGATGAATTGGCATTCGAACAAACGCCACTCTTCACAACTGCCCTGAAACGGGTGGATTGTGTCAAAGGTCCGGAAGTATAGGTTGTATTGGTGTTGGCAATATCACTCCATGTCCATACACCTGAAATCTGCACTGCACTTTGCCATTTAACCACATCTCCGGTTTGTCCCGACAGCGTAAGCAAGCCACTGGTACTACCGTAACAAACAGGCGAACCACCCGTTACTGCTCCGCCAACCGTGGCTGGATCAACCGTAATCTCAATGGATGCACACCCGGCGCTGTACTGCGAATTATCATAGTTTCGGGCGAAATAAGTGGTCGTTGAAGTGGGTGAAACAGTAACCGGATTACCGGTTGTCACTAAGGTACCTCCGCAACTTGCAGTGTACCAGTACACGGTACCTACCGCTCCGTTGGCTGTGAGGTCGGTGGAGGAGCCGTTGCAAATCGGATTCAAAGTTGCTGAGATTGAAGTGGGATCAGATGGAATGGTGGAGCCAATTTCCAGGCTATAGTCCTCTGTTTCACCATAATCCAATGCTGTACATGGATCAGAAGGTACTGCATTGCCATAATATTCTCCTCTTACCCGCATTTTGTGCGAACCGGATGGTGCGCCAACGGGCACTGTGAAATTTGTGTTTACAGACATGTTTGCAGCAGAATTATTGTAAGCAATTACCTTCTCACTCACCGAAAAAATTCCGTCATCATTAAAATCTACCCATACAGTGTAATGCATTGCATACCCGGAAGATGCGAAACTCATATTCAGTATACTTCCCGGAGACTGATAAGCCTCAATGGTCTGACTATAATCTGTATAGGATGTCGGAGCACAACCGGTGGTATTATTAAAATTGGTCGTACCGCCTGTTGTCGTCACGTTCGTGATCCACATATATACGCACGGCTCCATTGAAACGGGGGGCGTACAATAGGTAAGGTCCGCCGTGAAACTTTTTTCTGAACCATAGGTTGTTCCGAACTCATTGGTCGCATAAGCTCTTACATAATAGGTGGTGCCAAGTGTGAGGCCTGTTAATGAACTGGTATAGCCGCCTGTCCCGGTGCCGTCGGTGGTTTTACTGTCGCCGGTCGTCGGAGTTCCTGTTGTATTCCAGCAAACGCCGCGGGTCGTCACGGGCGAGTTGCCATCGCTCGTGACATACCCGCCTGATGTGGCTGTTGTAGGCGCTATATTTGTCATTGCATTTGTGGTCACAGTGGGTGTTAAGTAGGTAAAATGCATCTCCGGGCCGTATCCCGTTCCGGCAGAATTCGTCCCGTAGGCCCTGATGTAATAAGTAACACCCAATGCTCCTTCAAGCCCTGTGATGCTGGAGGTAAAAGTTCCGGTTCCGCTACCGTCGGTGGTGTGACTGTTAGCGATGGTTGGTGACATGGTGGTTTTGCTCCAGCACACACCACGGGCTGTCACGGTGGCGCCTCCGCTGTTGAAGATTTCCCCGCCTGACGTAGCCGTTGAGGATGTAATATTGGTCGGTTCCGTAGTATATACACCCGGAGCCGAGATGGCAGTATAGACGAATGATTGTTCGACCCACTGGCACCAGTTATTACCGTCGGTGGCTTTAACCCTGATGTAATAGGTGACACCATTCACCAGCGGGGTGCCTGCATAGGCGACCGACGTTCCAGATCCTGAAAAGGCAGCCGGGCCCCAATAGAGGGAACCTGTCCCGCCCGGATTGGTCCATACCTGCACATTGGCCATCTGTTGCGGGTCACTTTCGGGATCGGTGTAAGTCCAGCCAATATTTCCCGAACTGAAATTGATCCCGGATACGACCGGAACTCCGTTATTTGTTATGCCGGTCCATTTGCATTGTATCCACCGGTCGCGGTAATAGGTTTGATTATGCAGATCCCAGTATACATTGTCGGAAGTCTGTACCTGGGTTTTAATGCTCGTGTTGCCCGTTAATTCCGTAGCCGTGGATAAAGTACCGACTGTTGAACCTTGCTGAATGCCAACAAAATCGATGCTGGCCGGGTAGCTTGAACCCTCGGCATAATCTTGCCAGATCCGTACTTTCATTTCGTTGGCAGGGTCAGGCAGGAAAAGCGACAAGTCAAATGTTTTTGTTTCATCAGTGTTGGCAAACGAATAACCGTCATGGATGACCCAGGCTGAACCGCTCCAGGTTGCGATGAAATAGGTGCTCCCTCTTGGGATGTAATATCCTTCGCTGGTGAAAATGAAGCTCCGGGCCGGGGTTATCTGGACCGGTGCACCGAATTCCAGTTCAAGGTGATTGCCAGGCAGCATGTGGGCATATTGGTTGTCGGCAGCATTCATCAAACTGAATACACTGCCACCCGAGAATGTTGCATTGAGGAAAGGAGCAACTGTGATTGTTTTAGCCGGTTCGGGACCGGGTTCTAAAGCAACATAATCAATGTTGGTGTATTTGAGATCGTGAGAAACAGAGAAAAGCCTTACCAAAATCCCATTGGCAGGATTGATATTGAAGGAGGCCACATTAAACGCGCATACATCCCACTCAAACCGGGGGTGCAGCCGGCCTACTTCCGTCCAGGTGCCGTTGATAAGGGATTGAACAACAATGGCGGGCGGACCGACAAAAGGCCTGGGAATGCCGGTGCCATCCTGAAATCCATGTATCTTAAGGATCATGCGGCCGCCATTTGATATATTCACATTCCCGAAATCAACCACCACGAAGTCCTGGCTGTATGCATTGAAGCCTTGACCATCCTCGATGCCTACTGAATCCAGCACATTTACACCCATGTTTGATACGGCGCTCACCGGTGAAACCAGGTTGGCTGGTTTGTAGGCAAAAATGTTACCGAAGTTGTCGGGTGCTGCTTTTATGTCTGCAGCATGGTCGACCACGTTTAGTTGTACATAGTCTGTGAATGATTCATCTGATGCCACCTCGTTGATCTGCAGTTTGTATTTCCCGTATTCGGCAGCCAGCGGTTTGGTAAGCTGAATGTAATCGCGGTATTCGCCGCCTGCATAGCGTGCCGTGGAATATATATCGTTGTTTGCCAGGTAATTGGAACCATCCCAGGTATATATCCATGGACATGAACCGTTGGAGGATTCTTTGGCTTCAAGAGTCAGTGTTTTAATTGTCGCTGGTGTGGTGAAAGCTGAAAGTGAAATATCATCAACATAGAAACCTCTTTTGCTTCCATTATCAACAATGTAAAATTTCAGGTAAATATCCCCGCCGATATAGTTTGAAATGTCAAATTCATAACGTTGCCACCCACCGGCCATGTTGATAAAGAAACTCGCGAGTTTGGTGAAGTTAGATCCATCGGATGAAACCATGAACCGCCCGTTGGCCCCGGACATAGATATATCCACGGCTGCCCAGAAACTTACACGGGCTGTCTGACCTGATGTAAGACCTGCCAATGAAATGGCCTGTGATACGATTGAACTCGTGCTCTTCGGCATGTTACCTGAAAAATTGGTGCCCCAGCATTTGCTTCCGGTGTGGGCAGTCACCCATGACGGAACGCCCCACATCCACAACCCGTCGCCGGTCAACGATGGAAATTGCGGATCCGCTGGTTCAATGATTTTGGTGTAACCTCCGTCGTTAGCCTCAAAGCCTTCAGAATAAACAATTGTTTCCTGCGAAAAAATGTAGTAAGGAGAGCAAAATACCAATAAGCTCACCAGGAAGACTAATACTGATATCCAAGACTGGCGACCATACTGATAAATAGTAATTTTTTTCATGTGATAATAATTTAGTTGTTAATGGTCAAACGGAATATCCATAATTAACATTCACGATTTTTATGAACGGAATTCCTATGGGTATTTCATGAGTATTATATTAAGGATTAATTTGAAAAGCAAAACCAAAAACAAAGAAATCGTTGGTTTTCATCCTGGCTGGTTGAAATCAAACCAATAACATACAGAACCCGATCATCTGATCAGTCACTTTTTCATCCAGTAATAATTTCGCATGAATATTTAGAAAAATATTGATTGTTCCGGAACTTTTTCAATTGGAGAATATGCCTCAATATCATTATTGGTCTTATCATGCTCTGGTCTTGTTTGCCTGCATTAACCGCCATAATAAACTCATATGTCATCACATCAAATTCAGTATCCTCCATACGATACCAAAATGATACAAAAAGAGAACGAATCTCTCCGTATTCCTAACTCAATGTATTTTATGATCAATGCACCAAAAACCAATCTGGTACCTTTTGCAGAATCTCCCATAAACGGCCAATTTGTCAAACTGGCCTCATCAGCTCGTAAAAGTTATAAAATGATCCTGCAAGCCGGAACCTGCAGGATCACAACAAGGTTACCTTGTTATCACGAGTTTGATGGTTTCAACGGTATCACCGGCAAGAACTTTCACAACATAGATTCCATGAGGTAATTCTGATAACCAGAACTCATGTTTTTTCTCACCGTTCATCTCACCGGTCATTATTTTCTCTCCTGTCATTCCGAATAATTCAACCCTGACATTGTCGAATGTAGTATTACCAACCAGTTCAAGCGTGAATTTCCCCGTTGTTGGATTGGGATAGAGCCTGAACGAGGATTTTTGTGAAGTAAACTGTTGTTCGTCCGTACTGGTGACCGTGTTCACTATTGCAGGAGCTTTCACCCCGCAATTCTCTGTCGTGGAGATGAATCCATGCATATAGCCACCAGGCATAACAGTGGTTCCAGGCAGATAGAAAATATTCTGCCCGGCAATCATCGTTGCACTACCACCGCTGTTCACGATGAAGGTAGTTCCTCCACCTGCAACCGTTATGGTTCCTAACGAATTGTAACATTTTGCCTGAGCGTCAGCAACACTTCCTGTTACAGTGATGTTTCCGACAGGAACACCTGTAACGGACATGACAATTGTGTTGGATGTAGCCGGATTACCCGAAACACAGGATTCACTTGAGGTAAGTACACAGGTTACTTCATCTCCGTTTACTGGTTTATAAGTAAATGCGGAACTATTAGTGCCAACATTAAAACCGTTGACCATCCATTGGTACGATGGGGTAGTACCTCCGTTAGCCGGTGAAGCCGTGAAAGTGACATCCTGATCGGCAACCGATGGATTGGATGACGGTGCAATTGTCAGGCTCACAGGTAAAGGTTGGTCAATGGTGATGGTTACACAATTATACATCCGGTTGATACAGTGGGTTGTCATGTTTTCAGCCAACACCCAGTACTGACCGGCAACCGGTGGTATCGGATCAAAGTAGATTGGTCCTCCGGTACCAGGGATCGGAGTCGTGCTAACCATGGTTATTCCAACCCAGAGTGTATAATTAACTCCGGTTTGCGATCCTGTAATACCTACCGTGATACTTGGGACATTTGCACAATAATTTCCGCTGCCGATTCCGGAATATATCGTAGGTAGTGGATTCACGGTTGCGATCACCGGTTTGATGTCGTACCAGCCACCGGGCATAATAGTTGCTTTGATGTAGTAGGTTCCGTTACCGACTGATGTCGGATCAGGAATTGGATTCGTAGCTCCTGCATCATACCAGTAACTGAGTGTGGCATAAGTTAACTGACTTCCCGCGGTGACAGCAGGATCTGTAAGATCAACCCTGTTTGGGGAACAAACGGATGGATTCGTGATGACAAGTAAAGGTTTTGGATTTACCGTGATGGTAAAGGTAACCTCTGGTCCCGGACAACCTACCGATCCATTGGTAAAGGTAGGTGTTACGACTATCGTGGCGACTACCGGATCGGGTCCCGTATTGATAGCTGTAAAGGATGCAATATCACCCGATCCGCTGGCTGCCAAACCGATGCCGGGCATGTCATTGGTCCATGAATAGGTCGTAATTCCACCGGTGTTGATCGTTCCGAATGTAACCCCTGATGTAGGTGAACCATTATCAACAACCTGATTGGAAGGTTGATTTGCCTGGCCGGTTGGATTGACAGTGATGGTGAATGTTTTGGCAGGACCGACACAAGTCTGAACCGGGAGACTCGAAGGAGGCATATTGCCAAATGTAGGCGTTACTACAATGGTGGCGACCACCGGGCTGGTCCCGGCGTTTATAGCATTAAACGATATATTGCCATTACCGCTCGCTGCTAATCCGATACCTGGTGTATCATTTGTCCATGCATAAGTTGTAGATTCCCCTGTGTTAATGGTCGTGAAGGTAACTTCTGCCGGAGAATCATTGCATACAACAACATCGTCCGGTTGATTTACCTGGCCGGTCGGTTTGACGGTGATCGTGAAGGTTTGTACAGGTCCATCGCAAATCACCGAACTGTTTTCATAATGAGGTGTAACGGTGATGGTGGCTACAACAGTAGCAGTACCGGTATTGGTTGCAATAAAAGAACCGATATTTCCCGATCCACTTCCCGGCAGGCCAATTCCCGGAGCATCATTTGTCCATGTATAGGTCGTGGTCCCATCAGTGTTGTTGGTCGTAAAATTAACCGGATTGGTAGGTGAACCGTTGCATAGTACCTGATCAACAACATCATTTACTTGTCCGCTCGGATTTACGGTAATCGTAAACGTCTTCGACGCTCCATCACAGGTAACCAAACCAAAGGTAAAATGAGGAGTTACAACAAGCGTGGCAATAACCGCTGCAGTACCGCCGTTGATGGCAGTAAAGGAAATATCGCCCGCACCGCTTGATGCCAATCCAATACCGGGTGTATCGTTTGTCCATGAATAGGTTGTTGTTCCACCGGTATTATTTGTCTCAAAAAGTACCGAAGTATTTGATCCGTTGCATACAACCTGGTCAACGGGTTGATTGACCTGTCCGGTCGGGTTAACCGTAATAGTGAAAATCGCGTCAGGACCCGTACAACTCACCAAACCATTGCTAAAGACAGGTGTTACAACGATTGTGGCCACAACCGGTTCAGTGCCGCCATTGACAGCAATAAACGACGGTATGTCACCAGTACCGTTTGCACCAAGCCCTATGCTTGTTTCATTATTAGTCCATGAATAGGTAGTTGATCCTCCGGTGTTATTGGTACTGAAGTTGATATCTGCCGTACTTGTTCCATTGCATACGACCTGATCGGCCGGCTGATCTACCTGACCTGTCGGGTTAACCGTGATCGTAAAGAACTTTGAAGGTCCTGTACAACTCACTGATTTCTTTTCAAAAGTGGGTGTCACTGTGATCGTAGCAATAACAGGCGCCGTACCCGTATTGATGGCGGCAAATGATGCAATATCTCCGGAACCTCCGGCGGCCAATCCAATTCCTGGTTGGTCATTGGTCCATGCATACGTCGTGTTTCCCCCGCTATTGATCGTGGAGAATAATACCGCAGTTGTATATTCGCCATTGCATAATGCCTGATCAGTAAGATCATTCACCTGTCCGGTCGGATTAACCGTGATCGTGAAGGATTTGATTGGTCCAGAACAACTTACGCCATTGGTAAATGTAGGTGTTACAGTGATCGTGGCCACCAGGGGTTCTGTTCCGGGATTTTCAACATTAAAAGGTTCAATATTTCCTATTCCCATCGTTGCAAGGCCGATTCCTGGTGTGTTGTTTGTCCATGTATAGGTCGTAATTCCGCCGGTGTTTAAGGTTTCAAATGTAACCGATGTGCTTGTTCCAATGCATAGAACCTGGCTGATTGGTTGAATTACATGACCGGATGGATTAACTGTGATGGTGAAGGTCTCTGCAAGTCCGTCGCAGATTATAAAACCATTATCAAAATGAGGTGTCACGGTGATCGTGGCAACAACAGGAGCCATAGAACTGTTGAGGGCCACAAAGACAGGGATATTACCTGTGCCGCTTGCGGCAAGACCAATGCTCGTGGTATTGTTGGTCCATGTATAAGTAGTTATGCCTTCCGGGTTGTTTGTGGTAAAGATAACTTCGTTTGTAGCTACCCCATTGCATAACAATTGATCGGCAGGATCGTTTACCTGCCCTAACTGTGTGACTTCAACTCCACCATCAAAATAATAGGAGGCTGTCGGAATATCGCAGTAGGGAGGATAATCAGGAGCATCACCCGTGTACTCACAGGCGGTACCCTGAACGTTTTCAATAAAAGTTACCGCTGATGACACAGTACCGCTGACGACATTAAACCTGATTGTAAATAAGGTCTCGTTATCCGGTATATCCATGCCGTCGCCAGGGAAAGGTCCGTAACCGGACACTTTAAATTCACCGGAAATTGCCGTTGTAACTGCAAAGTCGTCCCAGGAGCCTTCAAAAACAGGGTTCCTGCTAATGATCACCGGAGATGTAAGTTCGGTATCATTATATCCGAATGTCAGTGATAAACTGCCAACATCTTCAAAGGAGGTCACTGTGACGGGAATATCCACCGTGGGACTTCCTTCACACACATACACGGTCGAAATAGTTGAAACCGGGCCCTCATCCACTGTAATTGTGACTTTATCTGTCAACTGGGCTGAACAATTGGTCGCTACAATGGTTGCCAGTACATTAAAAGTCGTACTGGTTGCAAGGATCCCTGTCGGGAAAATGATCGTTCCGCCATCACCGTCAATTGCCGGGCCAACCGGACTGTTGTCTGCATCATTTCTCAGCTGGTAGCTTGTACCTGTTACTGATAAAGAAACCGTGATGTCTGTACCGGTACCTGAACAGATATTTGTCGTTCCGCCAACAGGCAACCCGACATCCGGTAACGGATTCGTTGAAGTAGTAGCCGATGCTGTAGCTGTACAACCGTTTGCATCAGTTACGGTAACAGTGAATGTTTCTTCCGTACTTACAGTGATCGTTTGCGTAGTTTCTCCTGTCGACCAGATGTAGCCTGAAAATGCACCCGCGTCCAGAACGGTCGAACTGCCATCACAGAATACCAGATCTCCGGAAATTTCGGCAACCGTAACATTAACGACTTCTACTGTAAAGCTGCAGGTCACATCAGGATTCACACCATCATTGGCAGTATATGTCACCGTTGTAATACCAAGCGGGAAATTAGCTCCCGGTGCATAGTTACTTGTAAAAGAGAGAGGATCAAGGCAATTATCAGGATCTGATGCTGTTGGCGGCGTCCAGCTTACGTTTGCTGAACAACCGGCAGCACTGGCGGGAACAGAAATATTTGCCGGACAATCTGAAATAACAGGAGCGGCATTGGGTTCTACGACCAGGTTAATACCCCATTGGTCATTGGTAGTGGTACTGTAGCCGTCCACCTGTAGATAATAGGTTGTCCCCGGAATTAAACAGATGGGAGCAATCCATGCCTTATAGGGAGATATGGATGTTGTTGAATCATCATTGGCGGCCAATAAGGTAAAACTTAAAAAGTCCCCGCAATTTTCTGCGCTATATAACGCGAACTGGTTATCCCACAAATTAAAGTTGGCATTGTTTCCAATGGAAACTCTTCCGGTTGAAGGCGCTACAAAAGAGAACCAAACTGTATTGCTGATACCTGAAGTACACCATCCATTTTGAACGGTACAATCAATACCCGGAGGTACAGGCTCGCCGGCTTCCGTGGTCGCACCAACGCTGCTGAACGGGCCATTCAATCCGACCGTTAATGGAATAGCAGAACATACGTTGTCGCCATTTACTGTTACAACGGTAGTGATGCAATTTGTAATTGTTATACAACCGTTGGTTCCAGTAACGACACAATGGATATAGAAAGTACCTGCTGTGCTTGCTGTAAGTGATACTTCATCTGTAACTGCCGTGGGAATGTCAACGAAATCAGTAAAACAATCAGTGACGGAATATTGCCATTGGAAGGTGGAACCCGCCTCATAGCCGGTTACTGAATAAAGCATACTTATATAAGTAAGACCATCAGAAGGGCCTGCAGCCGTTCCACCGGGTACCGGATTTACCGTTACACCCTGGCTCATCTCACAGCTACCGCCACAGGCATCAGAAACAGTAACACTGAAGGTATAGGAACCACCGGCAAGATTTGCAGTAACTGACTGAGCATCAGGATAAATGCCGCCGATGCCATCGCTCCATACATAATTAAATATACCGCCTCCACCATCAGTATTTGCAGTGAGAGTAAAATCATTACCATCGCAGGCCGGAGTATTGTCAATATTTGTGCAAGTTAGCGGAGATGCGATACTGACTGTGACGTTTGTCATACTGCTGCAACCCAGATTAGTAGCAGTTACCGTGTAAACCGTAGTCTCGGTGACGTCGCTGGCAAGCGGGTTGAGGATATTGTCAAAATCAAGGAAAGTGTTCGGTGTCCATAATACTGTCGGTTCCGGTGGTGTAAATGTATACATTGTTCCATCAGGCACCGGGCCCGTATTGCTGTTAAAAGCCGTTACCGTACTATTGGTACCCGTTGCAACCGTAACGCAGTTAAAATTAGACGCCGGTGTGTTTCCGCTTAGTCCAACCGAGGCCGATGAACTTGTTCCCATTGTACCATATCGAAATTCGATTTTACCGGATGCTTCATACAGCCAGGCCTGCATCGTTGAATTGGCAGTTCCGCTTGTAGCCCTGGGTATGGTAACAAACCACTGGGCAATAAAAATACGGTTGGGAGCAAAACCAACGACAAGCGTCTTCACATTACCAGTGGTACCGGTCGCCAGGTCATCCCAATATGGATAAAGTTTCGGGATATTGGTTGTGCTTGTAACAGAGTTTGAAAATTGGTTTGATGCAGTCGCTCCCCCCAATAATATCCAACCATCCGGAGATATCGAATACTGGGTGTAGCTAATCCCGTCAAAAACAAAAGTAAATCCGATGTTTGCGGGAGCCGCGGTAGGTGTATCGTCATCACCGGTTCCGATTACCTGTGTGGCGCCGTCCATCGGGTCTAAGGTTGCTCCACTTTCTACGGCAAAGGAATAGTTTTTAACCTGTGATGGGATAAAGACACTTGCCTGCAACTGGGAACTCCCGTTCAAACAAATACTTGCAGGGGTCGCTGTCGCGCTGACCACGGGGTATGTACCCGCGGTGACCGTTGCAGTTGCGGTTTCCGAACAACTATTGGCATCAACACCGGTCACCGTATAGGTTGTGGTAGCGGCAGGACTGGCATGAACAACTGCCCCGGTGGTAGCATCCAACCCGGCGGCGGGACTCCAGGAATAGGTATCCGCACCACTTGCGGTTAATTCAACCGGTGAGCCTCCCGGCGTACAATAGCTTGCATCTGCAGGTGTTACCAAAACAGTTGGTAATGGATTGACCAACACTGATTTTTCAGCGGTCGTATAGGCGTAACCACTGAAGGTACAAGTGATGGTACATTTATAATAGGTTGAAACAGTTAAGGGACCTGTTGCCTGTGTGGCCGAAGTACCGAGTATGTTCGGGTATGGGCCTCCGGGTGTTGTTCCCGATACCCATTGGAAAGTAATTCCGATATCCGTATAGGCATGGCTTAATGTTAAAGTAGTACCGAAACCAGAACAAACTGCCGGATCTCCAACAATGGTGGATGTTGCAGGCGGGCCCGCGCAATTCTGCAAGGGAGCACCGTCAAATTCGTCGGCCCCGATATCAGGAGCAGTGCCACCTCCATTGAACTGAACAGGGTACCCTGGGTTTCCCTGGCGGATATCTCCGTCAAAATCATCCGTATAGGTGGCAATATTGGCGCCTGCGCTTTCGATGGATGTTGTAATCGCCGTGTTAATATGTAAAAAACCGGCATTAGAACCCGTTGTGGATAACCAATAAGGATCCTCAGTAATAGAGGCACCATCGCGGGTAGCCACCGCCGTTTTATAATCAGCTAATGTCTGATAGGAATTTGTACCATCAAACATAATAAGATTGGAAGGTCCGAAAACCCCGGCATAAAACAGGTTGTTATCGGAAAGTGAACTATAATTGGCCAATTCAACCGAGGACCTGTGATAAGCTGAAGATAATCCTGTACCGGCAGGCGTTGAATTATTTACAATAAGGTTATTCCTTAAATCCAATGCTGCATTCGTCGGTGTGGCATTAGTGGTCACATAAATTCCCGCTGTTCCAAAATCTGCTGCTGTCGAGGATGCATTCAGGTATATGGTGTTATAGTAAACGTTTAATGTAGAAGATGTTGTTGTGGTGGTAATGTTGATACCCCTTACAGAAGGAGCTGTTACTGCTGATATTGAACCGGAAGGGGCATTGATATCACCAATGATGTTATCATATATATTGGCCGTTCCGGCTGTACCAAGGCTTCCTATAACTAATCCGGATACAATAGCAGTACCAGTCGATGAACTCGAAATATCATATATTTTGTTTTTAAATATATTAGGTGAACTGCTCAGCATATTCAATCCCGCAACCGTGGTACCCGCTGAAGTTATTCCATAAACGGTGTTATACGATAATGTTCTTGTCCCGGAAGTGGTATTTAAATAAATTCCATACGTCGTTCCGGTACCGGCATGAGAAAGATTATAAACCGTATTGTTGTTGAAATTTTCGTTTGTCGGGGAGGCAATATTGTAAATTCCATACAGGTTGCCCGTACCGGTTGATTTTAAATTATTAAGATTATTGATATTATTGTTGTTTACAACCAAAGTTCCTGTTGTTGTCTGGATCCCATACAGGATACCTGATGTTCCTGTACCTGCAATACTCAGATTGCTGATTGTATTATTTGTAACGGTCTGGTTGGCCCCTGATGATACATAGATACCTATCAATGTACCTCCTGTTGTTCCGGTCCGGCCGATATTGTTTATGATATTGTAGTTCACATTGACATTGGTCGCCGAACCTGAATTATAAATCATGTAAAGAGAACCTGAACCGGAAAGTGCAGCCGAACTATAGGAAACATCCGAAATGGTGTTATTATTAATGTTAATAGTCGCCGGAGTTGTAGAATTGTATATTCCGTAAAATGCTCCTGAAGTGGCTGTGTTATATGCTCCCGTGATGGCATTGTAACTGATATTGATGGTGTTGCCCGCGGCTGTTCCACCGGAAACATTTTCAATTACAGAAACCTGGCTGGTAGTCGCGCCACTACTGACAGACAGGTCGTTGTAACTAATTGTAGCGCTGGCGCTCACCGCGGTGTTAAGATAAATACCTCGCAGGGTGGAAGTATGGTTAACGCCCGAACCGTTGTTGTTGTTAACGGTGTTATAGGAAACGTTTAAATTGTACTGGGCAAGTGTTCTTACGCCGGCCGAAGGAACAGTCGCTCCTGAACCTCCACCATAATTGATAATATTATTTCCAGTTGCCGGTGAACTTCCCCCGATATCATTCCCGAAATCACATAAGGTAAATGGTGAAGCTCCGGCATAACCAATTATTACAATACCATAATTACAGTTTTGCACCGTATTGCCGTAAAAACTATTGTAGGAATTTGTTCCGGTGGCTGAAGTAGGTACAACAACGGTAGTTTGTGCAGTCGCAAGCGCGTTCACCACATTGATGGCACGCGATCCGTCAACAGCCAGGGTGCCTCCCGAAGCAAAGTTTGCCCTGTTAAGAGTAACCGTGCAGTTTTGAATCGTATTGTATTGACAGCCGTCAGTAACACTTAATTTAAACAAACCAAAACCAAATTCCATGGTAGCAGGATTGGCAGGATTAGGATCAGTAAGATCAACCCCGTCAATCGTCACATAATCGATTCCTGTCAGACGCCAGATACCATCCTGTACGGCCGTAGAGGGAGTACCAGTCCCACCACTGTATGCTGTGATCAGCGGGTTTGCACCAACACCGCTTTTCTGAAAGGTGATCGTATTAGTTCCGGACGTGAGGGCGTTAAGTGTTGCATTCCCTAAAGCGTATCCTCCTGCTGGAGCAGTTTCTGTGCCATCCGCGGCAAGGTCGAATATGACCGGACCAGTCATAACCGTTACACCGTTCATAGCCGTGATTGCTGATGCTAAGGAAGGATAGGTTGCATCCAGGGCAGGAGTTGTTGTTGCAAAATTTGTCACAGTTACTGCAATTTGTGCATTTGCATTTTGTACAAACAAAGTTGCCCCAAAGGCAATTACGAATAAAAAAAGTAATAATTTTTTCATAGCTATTTGTTTTGTAGTGTTTGGTTTCAATAAAATAAAATTTTTCGGGGAATTATAGGTAGAATGTTTGTTCGTTTTTACGGGTGGGGATTTGTCATCGGAGGTTATGTTCATGTTACTTAGTATTTTTAACGTAATGAATGACAAATATGAGTTAATTTGAAATACAAGGGGGTAAATATAATAAAAAATAACCGTTACAAAATTAAAGATAACAATTTAGAATGTTTTTAAACTATTTTCCGGGTTTTGCTCAATGCCGTTCTACATAAAAAGGTGCATTGTTGCAGGTAAAACGAATAACGATCCGTGGCTTGTGATAATACATGGATGAAAATCATGAAATGCAATCGAAAGGCGTGTCCTTACCTTCTGCAGAAAATTCCCATGTACCGAAGGTATCCTGAAATTATTTTAATGATCGATATTTCGCGCTCTAAAAAGTAATGACCTTAGCTTCACTCGTTAAATACTCTGAAAACGGACCTCCCATGTACCTGACTGTTATTCCAAGCATGGTGAGTTTATCCGTCACATGGTAGGCATCAGTACAGGCCAGGCAGGCTTCGACCGTTATTCCGCTGTCCATGATGTCCTGTAACTGACTGTGGATATCCTGATCATATGAAGTCAGCAAGGCCGAAGGCCCCCAGATGATCAGGTTGATATCGTCCCACCATCCGTTAGCTTTTGCATTAAAAAGGTAGGGAAAAATGACTTTCATGGCGACCTCTTTTTCGCCCGTGGTCCAAAGCAGATGTAATTTTCTCATGAACTTGAAGATTATTTTAATCCACGCCGTTTCAGCAATGGCTCTACCGACGGATCCTGTCCCCTGAATTTCCGGTATTGTATCATACCTTCATCGTCGCCTGATTCTGCAAGGCAGTACTTTCTGAATTTAATTGCCAGTTCTTTGTTGTAAATATCGCCGGATGTTTTAAATGCATCAAATGCATCAGCATCGAGAACCGCTGCCCAAATATAAACATAATAACCGGCAGCATATCCCCCACCGAAAATATGAGCGAAATAAGTAGTCCTGTAACGGGGGATGATCTCGGAAATAAGGCCAATCTCGTTCATTGCATCGTTTTCGAATCTGACCACATCCACATCCCCGGTCTCTTTGATCTCATGGTATTTCATATCCAGGATTGAAGCTGCAAGATATTCGACTGTTTCAAAGCCCTGATTGAACAACACACTGTTTTGGATCTTTAGGATCAGGGTATCAGGAATAGACTCCCCCGTTTTGTAATGCTTCGCATAAGATTTCAGAACCTCAGGCTCTCCGGCCCAGTTTTCATTTATCTGCGATGGCATTTCAACATAGTCCTGCGGAACATTTCCGGCAGTCCTGGTATATTTTCCTTCTGTGAAGAGTCCATGCAAGGCGTGTCCGAATTCATGAAAAAGTGTAGTAGTCTCATCCCAACTCAACAGGGAAGGCGTATCAGCGGTTGGTTTGGTAAAATTACAGGTGACCGAGATCACGGGATCAACTTTCTTACCATTCTCCCACCCTGCCGACCGGAAATCGGTACACCATGCTCCTCCCCTCTTTCCATCACGCGGATAATAATCCAGGTATAAAACCCCCAGATGGCGGCCATCAGCCTCTTTCACTTCATAGGTCTCAACATCTTTTTGATATACAGGCAGATCGGTTCGTTTTTGAAAAGAGATACCATATAATTTATTCGCGACTAAAAACATTCCGTCCCTGACATTGGAAAGGCTGAAATAGGGTTTCAATTCACTTTCATCAAGGCTGTATTTCTCTTTATGGATGATCTCGGCATAGTACCACCAATCCCATGGCTGTAATTTAAAGTTGCCTCCCTTCCTGTCGATGATCTTTTGCATTTCAACTACTTCCATCTTCGCGACAGGAAGTGCGGCTATCCACAATTTTTCAAGAAAGGCATTCACATTGGCAGGGGTTCCGGCCATATTTTCATCTACAACATAGGAAGCATAACTGTCAAATCCAAGCAACTTTGCCTTTTCCACCCGGAGTTTTACGATTTTCGCGATCGTTGCCTTGTTGTCGTTCTTATTTCCATTATTTCCACGCGTAAAGTAGGCACGGTATATCTGTTCGCGTAAATCCCGGTTGCCGGCATATTGGAGGAACGGAATCATACTGGGCTTTGATAAAGTAAATACCCACTTTCCTGCCAATCCTTTTTCCTTTGCTGTCTCCGCTGCACCATCTATTACTCCCTGCGGCAGACCCGTGAGATCTTTTTCGTCGGATATGACTAATTTGAAATTTTCATTTGTCTCGGCTAACAGGTTCTCACCAAAAGTGAGTGATAACATCGATAATTCCTCATTCAATGTGCGCAGTTGAACCTTTTTTCCAGGATCAAGATTGGCTCCCTGGCGCACAAAATCACGAAAATATTTAGTAACAACCCTCAATTGCTGGTCATCCAGTTTCAGTAACTCCCGGTTTTCATAAACAGTTTTGATTTTCGCAAATAATTTCTCATTCAACGCGATATCATCACTATGTTTTGAAATGACCGGACTCAGCTTGCGTGCAATGGACTGCATCTGCTTATTGGTTTCCGCTTCATTCAGATTATAAAAAACTTTACTTACACGAGTAAGCAATTTGCCCGATTTATCAAAGGCAAGGATCGTATTGGCAAAACCAGGTGCAGCCGGATTGTTGATAATGGCGTCAATTTCTTCATTATGCTGCCTGATCCCTTCAATAAAGGCCGGCATATAATCGGAAGTATCAATTTTATCAAAAGGCGGTACCTGGAATGGTGTCTTGAATTCATCAAAAAATGGATTATTCCTCTTTTTTTCAGGGTAAAATCCGGTGAAAAGCAACATGGTCATAGCCAACAGCGTTATTAACTGAACTTTCATGATAAAAATATTAAAGAGATCCGGATGCAAAGTTATTTTAAAGATTTAATCCTCATGAAATTTTGTAACCTTTTTATCATTTGTTCATCTATTGAGGATTAAATCCGGTAAACAAACCACTTCGCCGGAGTAAGTATGTCCTATAACGAATTTATTTCATTGCAGGTGGATTTATAATCAACTTTGAAAAGAATTTTTAACCAATGATAAAGATCAACCAGATTCATAAGTCGTATGTAACCGGCCAGAACAGTCTGCATGTATTGAAAGGAATAGATCTGGAAATCAGTGCCGGTGATATGATCTCTATTATGGGTGCTTCCGGATCAGGAAAATCAACCCTGTTGAACATTCTGGGAATCCTTGATAATTACGATTCCGGTGAATATTATCTGAACGGACTGAAAATAAATAGGTTAAGCGAACGCAAAGCCGCCCAATTGAGAAATAAAATGCTGGGGTTCGTGTTTCAGTCATTCAACCTGGTCTCGTTTAAAAACGCGATGGAAAATGTTGCATTGCCCCTTTATTACCAGAATGTACCCCGGAAAAAACGCAACCTGGTCGCCATGGAATACCTTGAGCGTATGGGCCTGAAAGAGTGGGCGCACCACCTGCCCAACGAGTTGTCGGGAGGGCAAAAACAACGGGTTGCCATTGCCAGGGCACTCATCGGTAAACCCATGGTGATCCTTGCCGATGAACCAACAGGAGCCCTGGATTCCACGACTTCACTTGAAGTCATGGACATTCTTCAGGAGATTAACGCTTCAGGCATCACGGTGATCATTGTCACCCACGAACATGATATTGCCATGCGTACCAGGAAGACGATCAGGATTACGGACGGGAATATCACTGAAATAATTATTAATTAAAAATCAAAATGCAAAATGCAAAATGCAAAATGCAAAATTTCAACAATAGACCTTGTCCCCTTGGTCCCTTGGTCCCTTGTCCCCTTGTCCCCAAATTAATCCAAAACCCCAACCAACCGATTAATCAAAATGTTCGAACTCGATAAATGGCAGGAGATTTACAGTACGATCCGGAAGAATAAGCTGCGGACGTTCCTCACCGGGTTCAGTGTTGCCTGGGGAATTTTTATGCTGATCCTTTTACTTGGATCCGGGACAGGTCTTGAAAACGGTGTAAAAGAACAATTCAGGGGTGGAGCCACCAATGGTGTTTGGATCAGCAGCGGCCAGACCAGCCTTAAATTCAAAGGACTAAAAACGGGAAGGCAGATCAGATTTACGAACGAGGATTACAAATCCGTCAAAACGACTGTTGGCGGATACGATCATATCTCAGCCAGGTTGTTTTTAGGGAACAGACTGATATCTTATAAGAACGAGTACGGATCCTTCTTTCTATCTCCATGTCACCCTGATTACGGGTATATTAAAGAGGTGGACATCATACAGGGCAGGTTCCTCAACACGATTGATATCAGAGAATTCAGGAAGGTGGCCGTTATCGGCGAGAAGGTGAAATCAACACTGTTCAAGGGAACCGACACGATTGCCATGGGCAGGTATATCAAGATAAGCGGGGTCTTGTTTCAGATTGTAGGTATCTTCAGGGACTACAGCAGGAATGATGATGAGCAGAAGCGCGTTTATATTCCGATATCAACTGCACAACGCGTTTTCCAGGGAGAAAATGTGATCAATCAGATCTCTTATACCACGGGAGATGCAACAACGCAGGAGGCCGATCTCATGATTAAAAAATCAAAGGCCGTACTGGCTAAAATGCACACATTCGATGTTGAAGATAACAGGGCCATCAATGTCTGGAATAAAAACGAAGAGGTTCGAAAGTTCAAAGCGTTGTTTGCCGGCATCAGGCTTTTTATCTGGATCATCGGAATAGGGACCATAATTGCCGGCATCGTAGGAGTAAGCAACATCATGATGATCGTTGTAAAAGAACGCACCAAGGAGATCGGTATCCGGAAATCGCTTGGGGCGACTCCCTGGTCGATCGTTGCATTGATCATGCAGGAAGCAATTGTGATCACATCCTTTGCAGGGTATATCGGCCTGGTACTGGGTGTAGGTCTGCTGGAACTTATTTCAAAGAACATGCCCTCGTCAGAATTTTTCAGGAATCCTGAAGCCGATTTTTCAGTAGCGGTCATGGCCACCGTGCTTCTTATCCTTGCCGGAGCCGCTGCGGGCTTTTTTCCTGCCATGAAAGCGGCCAGGGTAAACCCGGTGGAAGCGCTGAGGGATGAATAATGAATTATGAATTATGAATTATGAATTATGAATGTCGGATGACTAAACACTTAACACTTAACACTTAACACTTAACACTTAACACTTAACACTTAACACTTAACACTTAACACTTAACACTTAACACTTAACACTTAACACTTAACACTTAACACTTAACACTTAACTTGTATGTTTGACCTTGATCGCTGGCAGGAAATTTATCTTGTTCTGAAGAAGAACCGGCTCAGGACTTTCCTGACGGCGTTCGGGGTTTTCTGGGGTATCTTCATGCTGGTGATCATGCTTGGTTCGGGCAACGGTTTGCAGCGTGGGGTCACTCAGAATTTCGGTGACATGGCCACCAACAGTGTATTTATCTGGACACAACAAACCTCGATCCCGTATAAAGGTTTTTCAAGGGGAAGAAGGTATAATTTTGACAATGAAGATGTTAAAGCCATTCAACACTCGATCCCCGAAATAAAATATCTTGCACCTCGAATACAGGCAGGCGGATACCGGCAGACTAACAATGTGATCAGAGGATTAAAATCAGGAATATTTAACATCATGGGTGATTATCCGGCTTATAACAAGATCGATCCGTTGAATTTCATCAAAGGAAGATTCATCAATGATCTGGATATCAAAGATAAAAGAAAGACTGCAATTATAGGTTCCAGGGTTGTCGATATCCTTTTTACGAAGGAGGAGAATCCCATCAATCAATATATACAGATCCAGGGAGTCTATTTTCAGGTTGTCGGTATATTTTCATCGAAAAGAAATGGTGAACAGGCTGACCAGGAAAACCATAATATCTACCTTCCCTTCACGACCCTTCAGCAAACCTACAATTATGGTAATGCTGTTGGTTTTTTTTCAATCACTTCACAGGATGACATCCCTGTTTCAGTTGTTGAGGAAAAGACGATCAGGTTGTTGAAGAAGCGCCATTCAGTTGCACCGTCGGATGATGCGGCCGTTGGTCATTTTAACCTGAAGAAAGAATACGACCAGATGCAGGGTTTATTTTTTGGGATCCGGTTCCTGGTATGGATTGTCGGAACAGGCACCTTATTGGCCGGCGTGATCGGTGTCAGTAACATCATGCTGGTTGTGGTCAGGGAACGAACCAGGGAGATCGGGATCCAGAGAGCTTTGGGTGCGACACCCTGGACGGTGATCAGCCAGATCATTATGGAATCGGTCGTACTTACCACCTTTGCAGGTTATTTTGGCCTGGTTGTCGGTGTGGGATTGCTTGAACTGATCAATTATCTGCTTGGATCCACGGGGGCCAATACCGAAATGTTCGTCCATCCCGGGATCGACTTTTCCGTTGCCATCACCGCGCTCACTATTCTTGTCTTCTGCGGGGTGATTGCAGGGATGATCCCGGCTAAACGGGCTGTATCGGTAAAACCGATTGATGCGTTGCGTTATGAATAATTTTATGTATCTGTTGTGGTAATAATCATCAAATAAATTATTTTCTTCAATGAAAAAAGTCATCAGGATCACGGTCCTCATAATCATTCTTGCAGTATTCGTAATAACCATCGTGTACCTTTACCGGAAATCGCAGGAAAAACCCATCGTTTATCAGACTGAAAAGCCATTCATGACAGGTATCATCAAGAAGACCGTTGCGACCGGTTCAGTAATTCCGAGGAAAGAGATCGAAATAAAACCCCAGGTTTCAGGCATTGTTGAAGAGATCTTCGTCCAGGCCGGGAAGCAGGTCAGGCAGGGCGATGTGATTGCAAGAGTCAGGATCATCCCCGATCTGATCAACCTTAATAATGCCGAGGCCCGCCTCGAACGGGCAAAGATCGCTTTTGACGATGTCAGGATCAGCGCTGAAAGGCAGGAAAAACTTTACATGCAGGGTGTAATTTCGGCTGTGGAAAACCAACAGGCACAGGTAAGTTTAAAAAATGCCCGCCAGGAAACCGACGCTGCTGAGGCAAACCTTGAACTGATCCGCGAGGGGGTGAATAAAAAGTCGGGTAAAACAACCAACACGCTGATCCGGTCGACTATTGAAGGAATGTTGCTCGACATACCGATAAAAGTCGGGAACAGTGTGATTGAAACCAACAACTTCAATGCAGGTACGACCATTGCCACTGTTGCTGATGTCGGCGATATGATTTTCCAGGGAAAGGTTGACGAAACAGAAGTTGGCAAGATCAAGCCCGGAATGGATCTCCTGCTTACCATCGGGGCCATTGAAAATGACACGTTTCATGCAACACTAAAATATATCGCTCCTAAGGGGATCCTCGAGAATGGGGCAGTACAGTTTGAAATTAAAGCAGATGTAATACTGAAAGACGATCATTTCATAAGGGCCGGATACAGCGCTAATGCCGATATTGTTCTTGACCACAAAGATAATGTTCTCGCGGTAAAAGAGGCAGCGCTACTGTTCCAGGGTGATTCGACCTATGTCGAAGTTGAAACCTCGTCACAGAAATTTGAAAAAAGATTCGTTAAAACCGGGCTGTCAGATGGTATCAACATCCAGATTTTATCAGGTTTGACCAAAAATGATAAAATTAAAGTACAGCAACTCAACGGCAGCGGAACCATGAAATAAGGTTCATCCATTTACTTCTTTAACTCAACTGAAATTCCAACGGGATCACCGATATTATTTGTATTCAACAAGTTATTGAATTTATTTTGCGAACAGATATGAAAGTTAATTATCTGTTAAAACTTCAGTTTGATTGTAACAAATCGAAATATTGAACGTCAAAATGGAATATTCAAACATCGTATAAATCAAATAATTTACAGCCATGAAAACAATGAATATTTTCCGTATTCCTTTTATTATCCTGATGCTGATCTGCATTTCAGGATTTGCAACCTATGCATTTGAGCCGGTTACAGTTCCCCCCGCACAATACCTGCAGCAAGTGATCAAGGAGAAAGTTAAGTATCCGGAACAGGCAGTGAGAAGCTCCAGCACAGGAACTGTGGATGTGATCTTTACGGTTACCAACGAAGGGAAAATCAACATTAAAAAAACTTTTTCCGATAACCGTATAATCGAAAAGATCGTGAAAGATCAACTTTCTTCGATCAATTTCCAGGGGGCAAGGATTCCCTCTTATGAACAATATAAGGTCAGGATTACCTTTAAACTTATCTGAACAATTTGCCGGTAATACTGGTACTTTAATTTTAAATGACCCTGTGAATGTGCTTCACAGGGTTTTTGTTTTATCATTATTTCATGATCCTCAAGGAGCCAATCTTTCAATTACCCATTTATTCCCGGCCTGCCGGTACCGGATCCGGTCATGGAGGCGATGCGCCCGGCCCTGCCAGAATTCAAACATGGCAGGTTTGAGCAGGTAACCTCCCCAATGTTCGGGGCATTTCGGAGGTCGCCCGTTCAGGTCAAGAACGAACTCTTCGCGAATCGATTCAAGAAATAACCTATCGGGTACTACACAACTCTGGGGAGAAATACATGCACTGATACGACTATCGGCAGGGCGACTTTTAAAATATGCCTGGGATTCCTTCCTGTTGATTTTCACAACAACGCCTTCGACCCTGACTTGCCGTTCTATGGCATACCATAAAAAGGTGAGTGCTGCCTTCGGATTACAAGCCAGTTGTATTCCCTTACGGCTCTCATAATTGGTAAAAAAAATAAATCCGTTATTTTCAACTCCTTTCAGTAGGACAGCCCGCCCGGAAACATTGCCTTCCAGGTCGGCGGTCGAAAGGACCATGGCATTTGGTTCTTCAATTTCAGCACGAACTGCATCATCAAACCACAATGAAAACTGTTTCAAAGGATTCTCATCAACCAGATTTTCATCGAGAGAAGATAACAGGTATTCCTTACGCAGGGCAACAATTACTTTTGACATCTTATTAAGTTTTTTCAATCGGAAACATGGTTTAAAAGTAAATAAATTTTTACCTTTACGAAAAATTAAATCCTGATAGATATGTCAAACAAAGTTACAAAAGCAGAGATTTCAGAATTCAAAACAAAAAAGGATTCGGTAAAGGAATTCTCGAATGGAGAGGTGACGGTTTACTGGAAAGCAGAATTATGTATCCATTCGGCAAACTGCCTTATCGGCCTGCCAGGTGTTTTCAGTTCCAGGAAAAAACCCTGGATCAATGTACATGCCGCAAACAGTAAAGAAATCATGAAAGTAGTTGACACTTGTCCGTCACGTGCACTAACTTATCTGAAGAGCACCAGATTTGTAACTTCCAAGCCTCGTGCAACTGCTAAAATGAAATCAAAATTTGCACGGATCCATGTTCTGAAAAATGGTCCTGTACTGGTTAGCGGCAATTTTATTTTACGTGACTCGAAGAAAAAAAAGATACAGGTCGAAAATGAAGTTGCTGCACTTTGCCGCTGTGGCGGAAGCAGGAAAAAGCCCTTCTGCGACGGAACCCATCAGTCGATTGGTTTTACAGAATAGAAACAAGGGAGATTTTCTTCGAAAATATTTTTCACCTAACGATTCAGTATATGATTATTGGTATTTTAAAAGAAGACGGACCGGAAAATCGTGTGGCCCTCCTTCCCGAATCTGTTGCTGTGCTTACGAAAATGACCGTCACGGTGATGGTAGAACAAGATGCCGGCTCCAGGGCGTTCGCATCCGATGCAGATTACGAAACCGCGGGGGCCAAAATTGCCCCGAAATCCGACGTGATCGCACAATCAGAAATGCTGATACGGATCAATCCCCCATCGGACGCAGAGTTGGCTTCATATCAAGAAACAACGGTATTGCTTGCGGTTCTCAATCCTTTTTTCAACATTGACCTTATAAAAAAGCTGACCCAAAAGAATATAACGGGTTTCAGCCTCGATGTGATACCCCGTACAAGTCGTGCCCAGTCGATGGATATTCTTTCTTCCATGGCTACGGTTGCAGGTTACAAGGCAGTTCTGACTGCAGCCAACTCGCTGCCCAAGTTTTTCCCGATGTTCATGACGGCCGCCGGAACCATCACGCCGGCCAAAGTCCTGATCCTTGGCGCAGGCGTTGCTGGTTTACAGGCTCTTGCCACTTCACGCAAACTGGGAGCCGTGGTGGAGGTCTTTGATGTTCGGGCAGCCGTTAAGGAGGAAGTCGTAGGACTTGGCGGTAAATTTGTCGAGGTGGAAGGTGCCATTGATGATAAATCAGCCGGCGGGTATGCCGTGGAACAGACGGAAGATTTTAAGAAAAAGCAAGCCGCTGCCGTCCATGAGCATGCTATAAAATCTGATGTAATTATATGTACAGCCCAGATCCCGGGACGAAAGGCGCCCCTATTATTGAGAACAGCTACCGTCGAAGCCATGAAACCCGGTGCTGTCATTATTGACCTTGCCGCTTCGACCGGCGGAAATTGTGAGTTGACGAAAAACGACGAAACAGTCATAGAGCACGGCGTAAAAATTATCGGAAATTCATCCCTCCCGGTCAGTATGCCGGCCGATGCAAGCAAAATGTTCGGTAAGAATGTGATCAACTTTCTGAAGTTGATGATCAATGCAAAAGGCGAATTCAATCTCAACTGGGACGATGATATTGTGAAAGGTACCTGTGTGACCCACAATCATGAGATCATACACGAACGCATCAAAGCAATGATAACCGTATAAATTACCTGATTATGAATGATATATTAAAATTTCTGCTTGAAAACAGGGAGGCGATTTTCATTATTATCTTATCCATTTTCCTGGGAATTGAGGTGATTTCGCATGTCCCTTCGGTTTTACATACTCCCCTGATGTCGGGTGCAAACGCCATACACGGTGTTGTGATCATCGGCGCTATTATCGTGATGGGCCATGCCGGAAATATCCTATCCATGATCCTGGGATTTATAGCCGTGGTGCTTGGGACTCTGAATGTGGTTGGCGGATTTGTGGTGACCGATCGCATGCTTGAGATGTTCAGGAAAAAGAAAAAACAGCAATAAAGCGGAACTATGGAAACGATACAAACGCTCACGAAGACCATCGAATTTTCTGAATATATTTCGATCCTGGAGTTATCCTATATTCTGGCTTCGATCCTTTTTATCCTGGGTCTGAAAAAACTGAGCCATCCCGACACCGCCCGTAGCGGAAATTTATGGGCGGCAGCCGGAATGGGTCTCGCCATCATATTCACGATCCTCTTTCATAAGACCAGGATGGAAGATGGCACCTACCAGGGGATCCACAATATCGGGTGGATCATCGGAGCCCTTATCATCGGATCCGTGGTTGGCTGGCTGGCTGCAAAGAAGGTAAAAATGACTGCCATGCCACAGATGGTCTCTCTTTTCAATGGAATGGGCGGTGCATGTGCGGCACTTATTTCCATGATGGAATTTCCGAGGATGCAAACCGAACTGGCAAATCAGCAGGTCGCATCCATGATGAACGGAGAAGCCATTGCTATTTTATTAGGACTGATGATCGGAGGCGTTTCTTTTGCCGGCAGTATGATCGCATTTGGAAAACTGGACGAACGGCTTGGTGATATCAAGAGTCCGATCCTGCGATTTATTAATCTTTCTTTTCTGTTTATTTTATTTGCCTTTGTGATCTTCATCATGTTCAAGACACCGGTTTCAGGCGAAAACTGGATGATTTATACTTTGACCGCACTTGCATTGATTTACGGTGTCACCTTTGTCATGCCGATCGGCGGTGCGGATATGCCGGTAGTAATCTCGCTTTTAAATTCATTTACCGGTGTTGCAGCAGCAATGGGAGGGTTTCTGTATAACAACCAGGCGATGCTCACGGGCGGTATCCTGGTCGGATCCTCCGGAACCATCCTGACCATCCTTATGTGCAGAGCCATGAACCGTTCCCTCCTGAATGTCATTATCGGTGCTTTTGGCGGAAGTTCTGCCGCCGGATCTGACAGCGGCGAAAGAACCGTGAAGGAGATTTCATTAAGCGATGCATCGGTGCTTCTCAGTTATTCACAGAAAGTACTGGTTGTACCGGGATATGGCTTAGCTGTGGCACAGGCCCAGCATCTTTGCCATGAACTGGAAACCCTGCTTGGTTCGAAAGGAGTTGAATTAAAATATGGTATTCATCCGGTTGCGGGCCGCATGCCGGGGCACATGAATGTACTGTTGGCCGAAGCCGACGTGGCCTATGAAAAGCTGCAGGAGATGGAAGATGCAAACAATGAAATGAGCAACACGGATGTGGTGATCGTGGTTGGAGCCAACGATGTTGTGAATCCCGCTGCAGAGGAGAATCCTTCGAGCCCGATTTATGGCATGCCCGTTATCAAAGTTTGGGAAGCGAAAAATACGATCATCATGAAACGCAGCATGGCCAAAGGATACGCGGCAATCGAGAACAACCTGTTTTATATGCCAAAATCCCGTATGTTATTTGGCGATGCCAAGGCGACATTGCAAAAGCTGGTAAGTGAAATCAAAAATCTTTAATGTACTTGTCCAACCTGGATGCAATAAAAAAGCCCCGCGTTGCGGGGCTTTTTTGTTTTTCAGCACGGAGCCTACTATTTTTTGCCTTTGAATAATTTCGGGAATTTCTTCACGGAATCAGCATGAGCAATAGAATCAGCAATCATCTTCTCTTGTTGAACTTTTGCAATTGAATCGGCGATTCTCTGCTGTTCAGCCTGGACCATTGCTAATGAGTCAGCAACGCGGATAGAGTCAGCAATTCTTTGTTCTTCGATCTGTTTTGCACTTGGGCCACAGGAGTACATGAAAGCTACTACTCCGATAACTAATAATGTTGCAAGTTTTTTCATTGTCTATTGATTTTTTAGAATTATGATGCAAAGATATACCAATGCATTACTATCATCCAAATATTTTGGCCACTTTTTTTTAACATTTTTTAACATTTAACATATAGCGCTGAATATCAAGGAGAATCATTTTAACCCCATCCCCCCGACCCCCTTCCCCAAAAAGGGAAGGGGGAGAAAGTACAACGAATTATAAACTACCTTTGTTCCATGTTAATTCCCCTGGCTGAACAGTTACGTCCCGGATCTCTTGATGATTACCTCGGACAGGAGCACCTTATTGGCAAAGGCGCCATCCTGCAACGTGCCATTGAATCGGGGAATGTGCCTTCCATGATCCTGTGGGGTTCACCCGGCGTGGGTAAGACCACTCTGGCCTACATCATTTCACAACAATTGAACCGTACCTTTTACACGCTCAGCGCGGTAAGTTCAGGAGTAAAGGAAGTCAGGGATGTTATTGCCAAAGCGAGGGAATCTGGCGACAGTCCATTTCTGTTCATTGATGAAATCCATCGTTTCAGCAAGTCACAACAGGATGCATTGTTAGGCGCCGTTGAGAAAGGCGTGGTAACCTTTATCGGTGCAACTACCGAAAATCCATCTTTTGAGGTCATCTCCCCGCTCCTTTCCAGGTGCCAGATCTATATACTGAAACCATTGGAAGAGTCTCACCTGCTCTTATTGATGGAACAGGGCCGCATCCGTCTTGAAAACAACCTTAAAGTCAATATTGACATAAAGGAACCAGAAGCAATACTCCGAATATCCGGCGGAGATGCACGGAAGTTGCTGAACGCGCTGGAACTCATTGTAACAACAGAACTGAAGCAGGGATCACCGGTCACGATCACCAATGAAAAGACCATCAGGATCATCCAGCAGAACCTGGCTATGTATGATAAAACCGGGGAGATGCATTACGATATCATATCGGCATTCATCAAATCGATGCGGGGAAGCGATCCGAATGCTGCCGTTTACTGGCTTGCGCGCATGATACAGGCCGGAGAGGATCCAAAATTCATTGCAAGGCGCATGCTGATCCTGGCATCCGAGGATATCGGCAACGCCAATCCAAATGCCCTCCTGCTTGCAACAACCTGTTTCCAGGCCGTGGATGTTATCGGGTACCCCGAATGTGACCTGATCTTGTCTCAAACCGCCATCTACCTTGCCTGTTCTGTCAAAAGCAATGCATCCTATCTTGCCATCCGGAATGCACAAAAATCCTTCAGGGAAGCCGGTGACCAGCCGGTACCATTGCATCTCCGCAATGCACCTACCAGCCTGATGAAAAAAATCGGTTATGGCAAAGATTATAAATACGCGCACGACTTTGACAATAACTTTGTGGAACTGGAGTTCCTGCCTGAAAAGATCAGGGGGACAAAATTCTACGATCCGCAAATTAATCCGCGTGAAAATGAGATCAGGGAACGATTGAAAAGTTTGTGGAAGGATAAGTACAAATATTAAATACTAAACACCCGTTTACCTGAAATCTTGTATTTGTATCGTAACTCTTGATAGATGGATAATACATTTTTTAAGAATCTGAAGAACAGGAAAACTGGCACTTTTTTCCTGATCGCAGGGCCATGTGTTGTAGAAAATGAGGAGATGCCCATGGAAATCGCGCGCTATATCAAAAAGTTCTCCGATCATCTGGGTATCCCGTTTATTTTCAAAGCTTCCTTTCAAAAGGCCAACCGGTCACGTTCCGACGCGTTTACCGGGATCGGACACGAAAAGGCGCTGCAGTTGATCGGTCAGGTCGGTAAAGAACTGAACATCGCGGTTCTGACCGACATTCATACCGAAGAGCAGGCATTCATGGCCTCGGAATATGTTGATGTATTGCAGATCCCGGCCTTTCTTTGCCGCCAGACGGAACTATTGGTGGCGGCCGGAAAAACAGGAAAGACGGTGAATATCAAGAAAGGGCAGTTTGCTTCGGCCGGATCAATGAAATTTGCAGTTCAGAAGATTTTGGATACAGGTAATTCACAGATTATGCTGACTGAAAGGGGTACAACGTTCGGCTACAACGACCTCGTGGTCGATTTCAGAAATATCCCGGAGATGCAAACGAATGATATTCCTGTTATAATGGATGTGACCCATTCATTACAGCAGCCCAACCAGTCTTCAGGTACAACCGGCGGGCGCCCGGGTATGATTGAAGTCATTGCAAAAGCGGCTGTTGCAGTTGGCTGTGACGGAATTTTCATCGAAACCCATCCCGATCCGGAGAATGCAAAATCGGATGGGGCCAATATGCTGCGAATGGACTACCTCGAAGATCTTCTCGAAAAGCTGATCAGGATAAGGAAGGCTGTTTACTGAATCTCCAACCCTTTAATTCCGCCTGTTTCCCTGTGGAACAGCACCTTCCATTTGTTGACCGGCAGGCTGGTCACGACGCCTAACTGCGAAATCAAACATTGGGTATCTTCCTGCGTATTTTCATCCACCTTCACCGATACCCGTGCCAATTCCGGTATCCGGTAGGAAAATCCCTGGGGTTTTGAATCCTTTTCTGCTTTTTTCAGGTAATTAGCAACCGTGTTGGTATTGCCAACTCGCTGGATCCTGATGGTTACCACTTTTCCTCCCGGGTCATCCAGATTGATCACTCCCCCGGATCTCAAAAATTTGAATACAGGTATCTCCGTATTGATCTGGTTGGGTACCGGGATGTACTTATAACTAAAGGTCAGACTCTTATGAACACTGATTCCGGTAAAAAGTTTCAGGTAATCTTTTTCCATGCGGTTCAATTCGTCCGCCATGTATTCCAGCGTCTCTTTATTATAATTGACCTCCTGGATCCCGCTGATCAGCGTAAACCGGTTTTCCTTGATTTTTGAAATATAATCGGCAGCTTCCTTGGCCTTCTGCTCCGGTGATTTTTCAACCATGGTCCGTTTGTAATACTGGCGTTCAACCGTCATGGTATCGATGTTGATCTTTCGGATGATGGTATCGACCTTTTCAAATACGCTCACATCGGCCGAATATTTAAACAATTCGCCGAAGGCATCCTTTTCTGCATCAGCGGATGGTTCCTGCACATTCGACAGGTACACTAAATTACTTGTTGTATCAACGATCTCAGGAATTGTACCCAGGATAACACCAGCATCCGTCAGCGACAGTATGCCGGCCTTTTCACCTTTCGAGATCTTATCGCCAAGTTCCACAAAATAATATTGATCAGGATCGGGTTCAGAATAAGTGGAGATAATGATCTTGCTTATCTTGTAATCAATGGAATTTTCCAGTATAACATTTTTCAGTCCGAGGAAGCGGAGTGCAAAATCAGCATATGGCCCTTTATAATTCTCAATCCGGTCAATTTTCACATCTATTTTTACCACTGTCCGGGGCAATGAATAAAAAACCCCATCCCTGGTCTGAGGTGCGGCATTGTTATCAATGCGCAGCACGTTGATCTGGCCGCAGATCGTGGAAGCCATTACCACCTGGATTAATATGACTATTGCGATGCTCTTTTGCATAATCAGAGGTTTATCGGGTAAATAAAAGTTCACGGTATTTAGGCAAAGGCCAGAGTTCATCATCAACCAGTAATTCCAGTTTATCAACATGCCATCTGATCTTGTCAAAGTATGGAAGAACCTTGTTGCAATATGCAAATGACTTTTCTTCTGTCCCTGTTATCTGGTTAGCCTCTTTTCTGGCTTCGACCATCTCATACACGAAGGTTTTAATTTTATCGACATGTTCTGATATCTCCGTGATGGTTTCCATCTGGTTTTGCGAAAGTTTACCATAGGTTTTCAGGTCAAGTACCTGTTTCAGCCCTTTCACATTTTCGATGAGTGTATTCTGATACCGGATGGCAACAGGTATGATATGATTTCCGGCAAGGTCGCCCAGTACGCGCGATTCAATCTGGATTTTTTTTGTATAGTTCTCAAGGCCGATTTCATGCCGTGCCTCTAATTCACGTTTTGTAAGAACGTTATTTCTTTCAAACAGGGCAGTTGATTTTTTGTCGACCAGTGCTTTCAATGCCTCAGGAGTCGAATGGAGGTTGGATAAACCACGTCTGGCTGCCTCTGAAATCCATTCATCGGCATAGTTATTTCCTTCAAACCTGATCTTTTTTGACTCCCGGATATACTTTTTAATGACCTGGAACAGGGCATCTTCTTTTTCAACCTTTTTTTCAATCAATGCATCCACCTCCATTTTAAACTTATGCAACTGGTCGGCAACAATGAGATTCAGCACGATCATGGGGGGTGCACACGTCTGGGACGATCCGACTGCACGGAATTCAAATTTGTTACCGGTAAAGGCAAACGGGGAAGTACGGTTACGGTCGGTATTATCCAGCAGAATTTCAGGGATCTTTGGCAGATTTTTTAGCAGATCATTGTCGTTTATTGATTTTGCAACCACATGTTTATCCGCGTTTTCAATGGTATCAAGCATTTGTGTAAGTTGCGCCCCGATAAAAACAGAAATGATGGCGGGTGGTGCTTCACTGGCACCGAGACGGTGGTCGTTACCGGGCGAGGCGATGATCGCCCTGATCAGATCGGCATGTTCGTGTAACGCCTTCAGGATATTTACAAGGAAGGTAAGAAAACGCAGGTTTTCCTTCCTCGTTTTTCCGGGTGAAAGCAGATTTTCACGTGTGTTGGTGGCCAACGACCAGTTGTTGTGTTTTCCGGAACCATTTACGCCACTGAAGGGCTTTTCATGTAGCAGTACCGTAAAATCATGATGCCGGGCAATTTGATCGAGCAGATGCATCATCAACTGGTTGTGGTCGATGGAGAGGTTGACCTCTTCGAAGACCGGCGCACACTCAAATTGGTTGGGGGCCACTTCGTTATGACGCGTTTTTACAGGAATTCCCAACCTGTGTGCTTCATATTCAAATTCCTGCATAAAGGCCAACACCCGCTGTGGGATCGTTCCGAAATAATGATCTTCAAGCTGCTGATCCTTGGCAGATGAATGACCAAACAAGGTTCGTCCGGTCAGCACAAGATCAGGCCGTGCCACATAAAGCGCTTTGTCAACAAGGAAATACTCCTGCTCCCAACCCAGTGTCGCAAAAACCTTGGTGATGTTCTTGTCAAAATACCGGCAAACATCAACGGCAGCTTTGTCAATGGAGTAGCTTGCCTTCAGTAAAGGGGTTTTATAGTCGAGTGACTCGCCGGTATAGGATACGAAAACGGTGGGAATGCAAAGGGTCCGGTCCATGATAAAGGCCGGGGAGGTAGGGTCCCATGCCGTGTAACCCCTGGCCTCGAAGGTACTTCGAATGCCTCCGCTCGGAAAACTTGATGCATCGGGTTCCTGTTGGGTAAGCTCGTTCCCGCGGAACTTTTCAATGCCATGTCCACCTTCAACAGGGTCAATGAACGCGTCATGCTTTTCAGCCGTTGCCCCGGTCAGGGGTAAAAACCAATGCGTGTAATGGGTGGCGCCTTTGGCGATGGCCCAGGCTTTGATGCCCGCGGCGACCTGATCAGCAATTTTCCGGTCGATCTTGACCCCTTTATCAATGGAGTTCATCACCTGGTTGAAAGCTTCTTCGGTGAGGTATTCACGCATCGCGGCTTTGTTAAAGGTAAGTTCGCCAAAATATCCCGAAGCCTTCGAACCCGGAAAGTCCACGACATGCTGCTTACGCGTCATGGCAATTTCGAGGGCTCTGAATCGTAACGTTTTCATGTGAAATTAAATTAAGGATCTAAACCAGGTCAACCTTTTTTCTGAATAAAAACAGTCCGGCAAATGTAATAAAACCATTTAAGATCAGCAGCTCAAATCCGAACCGGTAGCCATTGAAGATGTTAACAGAATACTCGCTAAGGATGAAGCAAATCACCGGAGAAAGCATGGCTATTACAGGTACACAGCGATCGCGGACCTGATATTTTGTGAATAACCCGAATGAATAGAGTCCCAGCAACGGGCCATAGGTATAGCCTGCAACGGTGAATAACTTATCAATGACGGCCCGGTCATTGATGGCTCTAAACAATACGATAACCATCAACAGGATTATAGCGAAAGCAATATGGACCGTTTGTCTTATACGTTTCTTTTCATTTTCAGCAAGTTCTGTCCGTTTGTTTATTCCCAGGAAATCGATGCTGAACGAAGTGGTCAGGGAGGTAAGCGCCCCGTCGGCGCTGGGATAGGCGGCAGAGATCAGCCCGATCAGGAATACCAGGCCGGCAACCGGTCCAAGGTGGTTGATTGCAATAACCGGGAAAAGATCATCGGTCCTGACCGGAACCTGAATACCCTTAAACGCCGTGAACAAGTAAAGTGACGCTCCAAGGAAAAGAATTACAAAGTTGACGACCATCATGATCCCGGTGAAGGTATACATATTTTTCTGCGCATCGCGGAGTGACCGGCAACTCAGGTTCTTTTGCATCATCTCCTGGTCAAGGCCTGTCATGACAATGGCAATGAATGCCCCGCTGAATAACTCTTTGAGGAAAAAACGTTTATCACTCCAGTCGGTAAAAATCATTTTCGAATAAGTACTTGAATAAACCCTGTCAACCATTTCACCCAGGTTCAGTCCCATGCTGTCGACGATCAGGTAGATTGACATTCCCAGCGACAAAAGCATGAATGTGGTTTGAATGGTGTCGGTCCAGATAATTGTTTTGATGCCACCCTTGAAGGTATAAAGCAGGATCAGGATGATAAAGATCAGAACCGTTACAAAAAAGGGTATATTCCAGGCGTCGAAAATGAAGATCTGCAGTACGTTAACGACCAGGAACATTCTGAAGGAGGCTCCGATGGTCCGTGAGAGGATGAAATAAAAAGCGCCCGTTTTATACGACCAGAATCCAAACCGTGTTTCGAGATAGGAATAGATTGAAGTAAGGTTCAGCCGGTAATAAAGTGGAAGCAGTACCCTGGCGATCACCAGGTATCCGAATACGTATCCGGTCACGACCATCATGTACGAGAAATTTGCCGATCCCACCCAACCCGGAACCGACATGAAGGTCACTCCCGACATAGAGGCTCCGATCATGCCATAGGCTACCACGAACCATGGCGAAGCTTTATTTCCCAGGAAAAAGCTGCGGTTGGTCGATCGGCGTGCAGTAAGCCAGGTGATTACAAACAGGATTGCAGTATAGGTGAGGAAGCAAAGGAGGATTATGGTTGGCGTCATATTGCATGGGAAAAGGTGATCAGGTCGGAGTAAATATAATCTATCTGGCGGGGATATTGTTTCGCGAGCGTTGTGTCCGATGAGATCAAAACTGTTTTCATACCGGTGCGTTTTCCGAAGATCATATCAGAAAGTGAATCACCGGCCATGACCGAGCGGTTAAAACGCAGGTCAGGAAACCGCTTTCGCGCCTTCAGGGCCATACCGATATTGGGTTTGCGCATGACCGATCCCGCGGATTGAAGGTAAGGAGAGTAAAACACTGCATCCACCTTTCCGCCGGCATCGCCAATCTCTTTGATCATATGCTGATGAATGGACAGTACATCCGTATCGCTCATCAGTCCTTTACCGACTCCCTGCTGGTTGCTGACAATGATGATCCTTCCAAAGATCCCGCGGAACCGGGTCATTGACTCCAGGACACCGGGCAGGAATTCGAACTGATCCCAGGTCCGTACATAATCATCCGCCATCCGACGGTTTATGACACCATCGCGGTCGAGGAACAAGGTCCATGTCCTGTCAATCATCAAATGCTGTGAATTCATGCTGTGCTTTCAGGTAATCTTCCGGGATACCAATATCCAGGAAGTAGTTATTAGCAGGGAAACCGTAGAATCCCGAGTCGGAATAATATCTTTCGAAACATTCTTTTTCAATCGAAAAACGCCCCCTGAACGAAGGTTCCATGAGAAACAACTTCCCGATCACATAAACACCGCCATTGATGTAACCCGGGCCGGTCATCTGACCTTTTTCTTCAAATCCGGTGATCCGTTTTTCCCGGTTCACAACCACCCTCCCGTAACGGCCGGTATCATTGATTCTTTTCAGGGCGAGGGTGGCATCCGCTTTTTTCTTCAGGTGAAACTCCATCAATTCGTTACAATTCACCCTGAACAGGCTGTCGCCATTCAACACCAGGACATTCTGACTTTCGACCTTCCACAATGCAAGGCGGATGCCTCCACCGGTTCCGAGCGGTTCCGTTTCGACAGAATATTGAATTGCAAGTGATTGATAATTGTTGCCGAAATGACCGGAAATACTTTCGTGTTTGTAACCCACGGCCAGGACGACTTTTTTAACTCCTTGTGAAATAAGATAATCAAAAAGGTACTCCAGGAATGGTCTATTGTTGATCAGGGCCATTGATTTAGGCACCCCGCCGACCACCTTTTGTAAACGTGTACCAAATCCTCCGGCAAGAACAATTGCTTCCACCATCAGGTTTCGTTGGGAAACAATGTCGATTCAACCTGTTCGCAAATGATGTGGCCCACCATGATGTGCGACTCCTGGATCCGGGGAGTATCCGTGGAGGGTATGTTGATCAGGAAATCGCATAAACAAGCAAGGTCTCCACCGGCCTCTCCCGTGAAACCTACTGTTGTGATATGCAATTCACGTGCAACTTCAAATGCCCTTACGACATTTTTTGAATTTCCCGACGTGGAAAGACCGATCAGCACATCCCCTTCCTTCCCTATCCCTTTCAGCATGCGTGCATATACCTCGTCGTACGAATAGTCATTAGCCACGGCTGTCAGGAATGATGTGTTCACATGCAACGCCTCTGCCGGCAACGGTGGACGATCGTAGTAGAACCGGCCGGAAAACTCGGCGGCAAGGTGCTGGGCATCGGCGGCGCTGCCACCGTTCCCGCAAAACAAGACTTTGTTCCCCCTTGAAAAAGCATTGGTACAAACAACGGCGATTTTACGGATCTGGCTGATCAGAAAAGAATCAGTCAGCAATTTTTGTTTTACTTCTATGGATTCCCTGATGGATTCAATGATGCGCATAATGCAAATGGTAAAATAGTAAAATGTAAAATGGTAAAATTTAAAATGGTAAAAAAGTGATGGGGCAAAGTTAAAAACTTTCGTAATGAATGATCTCCTTTAATGATTTTCGTTTGAGGTGACGCGAATTGCCGTCGATCATGGTCGCGGGATAGCCAACCGGCAGGTAGGCGATTGGTTCGATATGTTCAGGAAGAGTAAGCAACTGTCTGCATAAGGCCGCGTCGAAATTACAGATCCAGCAGGTTCCAAGACCCTGTTCCGCTGCTGCCAGTGTCATATGATCACAGATGATCGAAACATCGATGTCGGCATGGTCTTTTCCATCTTCCCGTTTCCACGAAACATGGTGATCAGCGCAAAAGACCAGCACCACCGGGGCTTTAAGAAACCACGCCCTGTTGTATGTCACATAAAGTTTTTCACGCTTCACGATATCCCGGATCACGATGATGTGCCACGGCTGATAATTGGCCGCTGACGGAGCCACTCTCCCGCATTCAAGTATATACTGCAGTTTCTCTTCCTCCACCGGAACATCCAGAAAATTTCGCACCGAATACCTCGCTTTTGCCAAATCTAAAAAAGTGTTCATATCGTCCATGTTGCAAGCCCTTTAGTGGTAAACTCATAACGTTTTGTCTGGCCTCCGAACCGTTTCAGCGACTCGATCACTTTTGAACGATTGTTGCCGGGACAATAGAAAAACATAAATCCCCCTCCCCCGGCGCCTGAAATTTTACCTCCGGTCGCCCCATTTTTCATGGCAGTTTCATAGATCTCGTCAATAAAATCGTTACTGACCCCCTCGGCAAGGTTTTTTTTAAACTTCCAGCCGAAATCGAGAATTTCACCTATTTTATCCAGCTCGCCCCTCAGAATGGCCTCCTTCATCATCACAGCCTGATCTTTTAGTTTGTACATGGCTTCAAGCGATTTCACGTTCTTAGCTAATATGTTTTTGGTTTGCTGTTCGATGATGCTTGATGAGAGCCGGCTTGTCTCGGTATGATAAAGGATCAGGTTATGAGCAAGCTCATCCAGATCCTTTTCCCGGATCCTCAGCGGGTTTACGATCACTTTATCATCTTTGAAGAATTCCATGAAATTTACCCCCCCGAAGGTGGCAGCATACTGATCCTGCTTTCCACCGGCCATACCAAGGTCAACGCGTTCAATCTCGTAAGCCAGATGGGCAAGGTCATAATCTCCAAGGGGCAGATGGAGCCATTCGGCAAATGCCCCGGCGATGGCGACAACCAATGTTGAAGAAGTACCCAGGCCTGATCCCGGTGGTGCATCCACATAGGTGGATAATTCAAAAGAAAGTGGTTTTTTCGTAAAATCGCTTACGACCCTGTTATATATCCCTTTGTGAAGGTCAAGATTTCCGTCAATAGCCAGCCGATCCACCGAATCCAGGGTATAGAATTCATTTTTATCCATGGAATTCAACTGGATCTTTCCGTCGTTCCGGGGTTGGATGGTGGCATAGGCATACATGCTGATGGTGGCATTGAGGATAGCGCCGCCGTACAATTCTGAAAATGGAGCCACATCGGTGCCACCACCCGCCAGACCAAGACGCAGGGGAGCTTTGCTTCGAATGATCATGCGCTGAATATAATGTAAGACAACCGTGGTATTTTTACGGCAAATTTACAGGATTATCAGTTTGTTCAGCCGGATAATTCCCTCCATTTTTGTTTGCAAAAAATAAATCCCGCCTGACAATCCTTCGAGCGTTAACGAAACAAGACCGGCTGCAGGCGTGATGTCGGTTATCCATGTTCGTAAAAGGACACTTTGCAAATTAAACAACCCGATCGATACTTTGTGGTTCACGGGAGATTTCAATTGTAAATATACCACATCCGACGCCGGGTTCGGATATATCTCCACGTCGGATGTTGGTGAATATTCTGCAACACTATTTGAAATGACCGTGAGGGAATCGCAAAAGGTTTCCACACTGCAGGCATTCGTTACTGTTTCACAGACATAATAGGTACCGAGTTCATTGAAATAATGTTCCGGATCCTGTTGATCCGAATAAAATCCATCACCGAAATCCCAAAACCACGACTGAGGTAAGGTAGAGGAATCGTGAAATGAAACCATTTGACCGGCACTGGTATAAGTGTAATGGGGTTCAGGCATTTCACAGACAGGCACATTTTTGCACGTAGTATCGGCACCGCAGGAATCGTTAACAATCAAGCAAACAGTGTAAACTCCCTGTACCGCGTAAACATGTCCAGGGTTTTGCAGGTTGGAGAAATAACCATCGCCAAAGTCCCAGAACCATGAAGAGGCGGAATTCGATGTATCGGAAAAATTTACTCCGGGGATCTGCGTGGAATAAGAGAATCCGGCTATCGGCGGATCACAATCCCGGTATGTAACCACAAGTTTTGGACGTTTGGAAACCTGGGCGTTATCGCTTGAAGAGTAGACCACGCAGCAGTATTCGATCTCTGTAGCCATCCTGTGCACGAAACCAAAATTTGTTTCCGGCGAGTTTACCCAATCAGAAACGAATCCGGTGATATCGATATCAACCAGGTCCTGAGTAGGAATTAGTGTTTCCGGTATTAAGACTGCGCCAACTTCTGTAGAAACAGGTTTCGAATTCCATGTCACGGTATTTTCGTTCCAGTCTTCAGTTACCTTATCGAGAAAAGATGCATTGTCACCGTACTGTGAACCAAAAGCGATGTCGGGATCAAAATAAAGGGTTAACCGGGCATCCAGGATTTCGGTTCCGGGCGGAATCTGGGAAAGATCGAACCTGATCAGCGATCGTCCAATCCCGAATTCACCATCGAATGTCCAGGCACATGCCATGAGGCCTACATTTGGTCCCCCCGGATCATCAGGGAATGCACTATTGATGTATGCATCTTTCCCTTCTGCCGGACCGGGTTGAAGCACGATTGTTTTCTGACTGAATAACGCGGGTGATAAGAACCAAAACATCAGGTTTGCAAGTAAAATAGTTCTCATGGCGGCCTCCGGGATTAATTTTCGTAAAAATAGGATTATTAAAGGAGTTTGTCAATAGTTTCAATCATATTCCCCCAGGAATATTTCTTTTTTTCAACAGCGGCATTGGCTGAAAATTCAGTTTGCCTGTTTTCGAGGTAGAACCGCGCGATGGCCGATGCAATTTCATCCGGATCAGGCTTTACAACATAACCGACCTTTTCATGCGGAACAAATTCAGCCAGTCCGCCAACATCTGTAATGATCATGGGTTTATTGAAATGATAAGCGATCTGGGTGACGCCGCTTTGAGTAGCGCTTTTATAAGGTTGTACCACAAGGTCTGCCGCACAGAAATAATTCACAACCTTACTGTTGGGGATAAAATCATTACTCAGGATCACCCGGTCGGCCAGGTGAAGCCTGGCAATGATTTCCAGGTAAGGCTTCGGATCGCAGTAAAACTCTCCTGCAACCAGCAGTTTGATCTTCAGAGGGTGCAACCTTTCGTCGGCAAAGGCTTCAAGGAGCAGATCCAATCCCTTATAATCGCGGATAAACCCAAAAAACAGAATATAATGAAATCCCGGATCAAGTTGAAGCCGGTCAATCGCCTCATTCACGGGAACCGGATCACCGAAATTATCGTAAAGCGGGTGCGGGCAGAAAAGTTTCGGTTTTGTTTTATCGAATCTTCCGAGGTCATCTATAACCGATTTCGACATCGCAACACACCCGTCAACGCTGCCTATCCAGTAACGGGAGAGCAATTTGTCGCCGGGCCTGTGTTCATGCGGAATTAGGTTGTCGATGATGGTAATGATCCGGGTGTGCTTATTTCCTTTGATGATCCTGCAAATGGTACCGAAACAGGGCGCCATGAACGGCATCCAGTATTTGACGATTACCAGGTCGGGCTTCATCCTGCGGAGTTCCAGGCCAACCATGATCCAGTTGAAAGGATTGATGCTGTTAACTTTGACCCGGATGGGAAGGTTTTCAGGTGCAGGCTCCGATGATAGCTGTGTTTTCCCGGGAAATAACAATGACGGGTACTGAAGGCTGAAGGTATAGATACTGGCATTTACCCCCAGGGTGATGTATTCGCGTATCAAACGTTCATTGAAAGTTGCAAGTCCGCCCCTCAATGGATGGGCAGGTCCGATCAATACGACCTTCGAGGGGGTGTTCATGGCATCCCCAGTTTCTCCTCAATCAGATAGTTGTTCCGGTCGGATGAACTTCTCGATACCAGTTCGCCGAGGAAACCGGCTACAAAGAGTTGGGTTCCTATCACCATGGCAAGCATGCCGAAATAGAAGAGCGGCCGTTCCGTCATCTTAAAGGCATCCCTGAAGAATTTCTCATACGCAAGATAGCCTGCGATGATGAAGCCACTCAGGAAGATCAGGCTTCCCCAAAGGCCGAAAAAATGCATGGGCCGTTTACCAAAACGGGATGTGAAGGTAATTGTCAGCAGGTCGAGATATCCCTTGTAAAAGCGGTCAAAACCAAACTTGGATTTACCGAATTTGCGTTTTTGATGATGAACGACCTTTTCACCGATCTTTGAAAAGCCGGCCCATTTTGCGAGGAATGGAATATAACGGTGCATATCTCCGTAAACTTCAATACTTTTCACGACATCTTTCCGGTATGCTTTCAATCCGCAGTTAAAATCATGCAGTCTGATCCCCGACATGCGGCGAGCCGACCAGTTGTAAAATTTTGTCGGGATGGTCTTGGAAACCGGGTCATGGCGTTTTTTCTTCCATCCCGAAACAAGGTCATACCCTTCGTCCATGATCATCCGGTACATCTCCGGGAGTTCATCGGGACTGTCCTGAAGATCGGCATCCATGGTAAAGACCACCTCCCCGGCCGCCTCGATGAATCCGACATTCAACGCGGCGGCTTTTCCATAATTTCTGCGGAATTTGATCCCTTTTATGCAGGGATTGTTCTTCTGCAAATCGCGGATAACCCGCCACGAAAGATCCCTGCTGCCATCGTCGATAAAAATGATCTCATAGGAAAAGTCATTCGCCAGCATGACCCGGTCAATCCAGGCAGCAAGTTCGGGAAGTGATTCCTCCTCGTTGAGAAGAGGTATGACGATTGAAACATTCATCCGGAAAGGATCACATTGAAGTATTCAGCGAGGGGTCTTCCTTTTTCAGAAAAATCGCCAGTATCAGACCAATGATGGCCGACATCGCTGCATAGGCACCCAGGCCCCAGATGGTCATCATGACCGGCGACATGAATTTTGAGGACATCGAGATCGCTTGTTCAACCTGTTCTTCCGACATTTCGGGATTCGAAGTCACCATATTTTCCCGCATCTGGTCTAATAGTTCATTGACGAACCCGGGATGGATGAACTGTGTAAAAACGAACAGGTAAATGGAACCAATGATCCCTGCAATCAGGCCAATCCAGAAACAGGAACCGAATGCCTTGCCATAGGTCAGGAAGCCGTTTGAATATTTTTTCCGGAATTCAAGCGTTCCCCATATCATTCCCGCGACCAGGAAAATGTAGCCAATCCAGTTGACTGCCTTGTTCATATAAAGATCGGACAAGAACATGATCAATGAGAATATGATCAGGGCGGCGCCGGTGATCGATCCATAATAAATTCCGTTTGTTCTGATGGAACGTGGTTTTTCTTCCATGGGGCTAAGTTTTAAAGTTTGTTTAGTGGCAAACATACAAAAAAATCGACATTCTTGTATAGAGGGGGTGATAAATTTGTACTTTTGCACCGGGTAAGTCTTATACGACCAGCTCCCAACTAACTCCCCCAGGTTTGGAAGAAAGCAAGGGTACGATGGTCGAGCGGTGCGATATAAGGGGCTTACCCATTTTTTATTTACGATTGGACGATTTACGATTGACGATTGAGTGCTAAATTAGGTACGTCAGAAAAAAAACCTGGTTTTCAATTTTGCAAATCAATCATTCGTAAATTTAATCCCTAAATCAAAAATCGTCTAATCGTAAATTCAATCCCTCAATCGTAAATCGTCCAATCGAAAATGCTTTTAAAGATCCATCCCGAAAATCCGAGTGAACGTCAACTTAACATTGTTGTTGATTGCCTGCGCAAGGGTGGGGTGATCATCTACCCATCGGATACCGTTTATGGGATGGGTTGCGACATCACGCAGATCAGGGCGGTTGAGAGGGTGGCGCAGATAAAAGGCATCGGGCGTGAAAAGGCCAACTTTTCATTTGTTTGCAGCAACCTCAGCCAGCTCTCGGGATATTCGAAGCCTATTGCCAATCATACGTACAAAGTGATGCGTCGTGCATTGCCCGGACCTTTCACTTTTATCCTGAACGCTACCAACACGGTTCCGCATTTCTTCCAGAGCAGGAAGAAGACAGTGGGCATCCGTATTCCCGACCATATCATCCCGATACGGATTGTTGAACTTTTAGGGAATCCCATCATGACCACCTCCATCCATTCGGAGGATGAAATGGTTGATTACCAAACTGATCCTGAATTAATCTATGAACGGTTCCGGAAGTTGGTGGATATCGTGATCGATTCGGGTCATTGCGGGAATGTGCCTTCAACAGTCATTGATTGTACCGGGGATGAGATGATCGTGGTAAGAGCTGGGAAAGGCGATATAACACTCTACTGACCATTGACGTTTAAGCATTTATGATTATTTCGATTATTAATTTTTAATTTTTAATTTTTAATCCTAATTTTGCACCCTCAAATTTAAGACCTGATTAGCTAGCTCAGCCGGTAGAGCATCGCCCTTTTAAGGCGGGGGTCCTGGGTTCGAATCCCAGGCTGATCACAAAAACGAAGAGTTGCCAATTTTGTTGACATTTTTTCGGAAGGCCTTTTCAAAAAGGTAGTAAAATCAATGGATTCCGGAGGGATTCCGAATCCCAGGCGGATCACTAAAGACCAGTTGATTATCAGGTCAAACACACGGAAACCAGCGGAAACGCTGGTTTTATTTTTACCCCCCTTTACACCCATTTACAGCCTGTTAATAAGTTTTACTGACAAATTTGTCATGAAAGTTGACAGTTCGTATCTTTGTACTGACAACTTTTTAACTAATATAATATGCCGTCAGTAAAATTCTATCCGGACAAGGAAAAAAACGGGAAATGCGTTCTACTCGTCTCCTTTACCTTTAGTCATGAGCGTTTGCGACTTTCTTCCGGTTTGCATGTTCCTATAGCAAACTGGGAACAGGAAGAGCAAAAAGCCAAACCGCCCAAAGATTTTGCCGAAACAAATAAGCGCATCCGGGAAACTGTCAACTTCTTCCTTGATAAACACGATGAGCTTTTCCCCAAAGGGGTTAAGCTATCAAAGGAAGAAGTCAAAAGAAAAGCTAATGAGATCACCGAAGCTTTCAAAATCTTTACCGGCAGAAAGAAAGCGGAAGAGATTGTCAGGACCACGCTTCTCTCTTTTATTGAGATCTTCCAGGATCGGTATAAGAACAAGTTCACTTCATCTCATCTGAGGCATTACAACGGATTAAAGATGCACCTGGAGGATTTCCAAAATAAAAAAGCCTTCCGGGTAGATTTTGATACCATCGGAAGGGATTTTTATCTCAAGTTCACTAACCACCTAAAAGAGAAAGGATTGAAGCCGAATACTATCGGCGCTCATATAAAAAGGGTCAAACGTTTGATGAATGAAGCAATCGAGGATAAACTGACAACAAACCAGGAGCACCATAAGCGGGAATTCAAGATTATCAAGGAAGACGTTGATACTGTCTACCTGACAATAAATGAAATTCAAGCACTCTACGAAATGCAAATCGACAATCAAAGTAAAAAAAAGATCAGGGATATTTTTGTCCTAAATTGTTTTACCGGTTTACGACATTCTGATTGGGATAAAGTTTCATATGAGAACATCCACGAAAATAAACTTTACATCAAAACGCAAAAGACGAAAGAGCCTGTTATTATCCCGGTAAAACCTTTAGTGATGGAAATCCTTGGGAAGTATGGTTCGATTGACATACCGACTTTACAAAAGACTAATGAGGCTTTACGCTGGATAGGAGATTTAGCAGCCGACAAAAAGATTGCCAGCGGAAATCCTAAAAAATGGCTGGAGATCAGGACACACACAGCAAGGAGGTCTTTTGCGACAAACGCTTATCTGACCGGCATTCCAATGAGGGATATCATGCAAGTGACTGGACACAGATCAACTGAATCGTTCCTGAAATATATCCGGGTGACAAAACTGGAAACAGCGGAAAAGTTGAAAGATCATCCTTTCTTTAGCTAAATATTTATTTCTTAACCTGAAAGTTGAGGATACTTCAATTGATCAATTTTCTCAATCTGTTACCTCAAAAGAGAAGCTTTCAGAATAATCGAGTCCATTATCGGAATATGCATCAATTTTAATCCTATACATTCCAGGTTCTGATGGGCATTTAGCTAATACATGTACTTCTTCAATAAACTCACTAAATCCAAGTTTAATTCCTTTTGCTTTTAAAAATTTCATCCCTCCCTTACCATCTCTAACATTATTATCAATGATCTCTTGAACCGAACCATACCTGATTTCTTTTAACTCAAAGGTTGGTTCGAAGTTAACGAACACTGTCATATTGACTATAATGGGCTTTGCATACCAATATCCAATATTTTTAAATGGGAATTTAAACAACTTTGTTTCATTTATTCGGGCAGTCTGAGGCTCAGTAAAATAAACTATTGCCCTTGGTTTTGTGGAATGCCTTAATACAGCCCAGGCCAAATACGTAGCGCAAATAGCTGTTATCACTTGAATGATAAAATTAAGGAGGTCAAAAACACTTATAAAAGATAGAATCATAGTAATCATATTACTGAATTATGTATAACAAATCTACTATTTTCTTTTATTTCCCGAAGAAAATCTCGTCTAAAAAAATCGCGACCAGTCAAATAATAACCACATGCAGCTCTTATGATCCCATGGGCTTTATTTATACTTAGAAGAGAACTTTCTAATGTGGAATCCATAATAAAAGAACTAATATCAATAATTAGATCAAAGCATGATAGATCAGTTCCAATATCTATCCCATATAGATTTCGATAAAGCACCATTGTTGCTTTATCCTTTTCTTTAATGTGGTCATGATATTCTTCATCTTTAAATCTACTTCGTCCTCGATGTGAAACGATAGATTTTTTCACTCTAGAATCGAGATCTGACTCTAGCCAAATGCTCAAAGCAGGATATTTGCGCCTCCAGGGCATAGTACTTGTGTCAAAAATATATCCTGCGGTCATTGTCTCAAGCCTTAGTAACTCATCATCAATTTTTTTAAATTGATCTTCATTCCACAACTTTTTTGCTTCCATTGTAATCCAAAAATCTTTTGATTGAATTGGAGAAACACCTAAAAAATTTAGCTGTATTTGAGAACCAGAAACATAAGTCAATCCAAATTCACCGCATAATAAATGAGTATGAGTAGTTTTTCCAGAAGCCGTTAATCCGGAAATACAGATATTGGAATTGTACTTTAAATCAGCATGATCAATCATATTATTACTGTTTTTCTAGAAATTTGGTAAAAAAAAGTCAGGGTTTAGGCGGTCATGAGTAAGCAAACCAAGTTCAAGAGTAAAATTAAAAAAATTACCTCTAATGAAAACACAAAAATTAACAGAGGAAACTAAATGGAAAAATTAATCCAATGACCTTATCATGTAATTACTTTATGACATGTTAAAACGATCAGTATATCGTACTGGTCAAAATCACGGTCAATATTCCTAAAACTTCCCCATCCCCAGCCGGTGGCGTAGTTCCTCCATCCCCGGTCGTCGTACCAAGCGGATCACCTTCAACAGGTGTACCGGTATCCCCTGATCCGGCAGCAATACTAAGATAAAGCCAGTCATCCTTCTTTAGCCACGGATGATCAATAGCTGTGTACTCATTACAATCATTGGTTGCAGTCATAGGCCGGTCCGTAATATTGGTGCCGGCCAGATTGACATTTCCCCTGATATCAATATTAAAATAAACCGTGTTGACAGTGCTGAAATGAGCATCGACCCTGACACCAATGACGTCTTCGTAAAGTCTGATTATGATGGCTCCTGACCTGGAAGAGGGGTTGAGGATAGTAGTGATAAACTGCTTAACCTCACTCCCTCCCCCACCGGATGAACTTCCCCAGGGAATCCAGTACTCTCCATCCCAGAGATATGCCAGGTGCTTCCCATCATTATAATAAACCTGTCCTTCCACCGGATGCTCGGGAAGATCCGAGCGCCGGTGAAGAACTGCATCCAGAAGCTGATTCTGCTGTATATCCAGGTTGGATTTGAATGATGGCATATAGATGATTTAAATCAAGGTTAGCCGACGATAACAATCTGGCCGGTGATCGATGTTGACGATGTCCAGGTGACATCACCTGAAGCGTTGACTGAAATATCAACTTCAACTGCGTAACGGATCGTCGAAATGGTTTCGTACACCATAACCAGTACATCAGTGCCACAGCCATGCGTGGCCGCAGTGATGGTCTGGGTTGTTGAAGCGCTGATCGTACCAACGTACTTCTTTGTTCTGCCGGCAGTTTTACCATCCACATAGGTTTTAGTCGCCTTCTGGGTGGCAAGCCTTGTATCACTGTTGGCAGTCAGCGTTCCGTCAGTATCAATGACCCCGGCTTTGAAATCAGCAGTCTCGATGTTGGTGATGGTGTTCTGATCAGCATCGATGGTTTTGTTGGTGAGTGTCTGAGAGGCGGCCAGTTTCACCAAGTCTGCGGATTCGGTGTTGTCCACTCCGTCGAAATCTGCTGCCGTGATTCCGGAAGCTTTGGTCACATTGGCAATAACCATGTCGCCAATGTTCACTCCGGTATTTGAAGGGGTGCTCACTCCG